>PVMK01122086.1_pt1 | contig 63378 bp, 51 predicted proteins | sample 1853481 | NCBI WGS metagenome assembly PVMK01 (sample SAMN08533507, study PRJNA380276) | Marine sediment metagenome, whole genome shotgun sequencing project.
GAATCTCATCGGAACAAGCCTACCTGGCTCCTTTCTAAATGCTTGCCCGCCGTCACCAATTCTCATTTTGGTGTCTCTTTGGTGACGAATGTCATTACCCTCTGATGCCAATTGGCACTTTAGTTGTTCCTTATCCCCTGGTAACATGGACCCTAATGTGCGGTCCCATACCAGGAGGTTAACGACTACATGAGTATAAGCAGGTTGGCCAGCTCCATTAACGAATCTCCGACGCTGGCAATGAATGAAAAAGCCCGTCTCCTTCGGACGAAGGGCGATCCAGTAATCCATCTGGGCGGCGGCGAGCCAAAAAACAAGGCCCCGATCACGGCCGTCCTGGCGTCGGCGGCAAAATTACGCAGCGGAGATATCAAGTACGCACCGACAGATGGACTGCCGTCCTTGAAAAAAGCCATCATCCGCTATACTGAGGAGCACTACGGTCGTCTGGCCTCAGCCGATAACGTCATCGTCTCGACGGGTGCGAAACAGTCCATCTACAATCTACTGTTTTCGTTGGTCAATCCCCAGGATGAGGTAATTATATTAGCCCCGTACTGGGTGAGTTACCCAGAGATGATCAAGATGGTCTATGGGATCCCAGTTGTCGTTACCCCAGAGGATGGAACCTTCCAGCCCCGTATGGAGGAGATCGAGGAAGCGGTCAGCTCCTACACCAAGATTATCATCATCAACAGCCCGAATAACCCGTCGGGCGTGATGTATCCAGAAGAGTTCATCGCCGATATTGTCGATTATTGTGAGCGAAAAGGAATTTACCTTATTTTCGACGATATCTACCACCGCTTGATATTCGATGGCAGACAGCCGATATCACCTTACCGGTTCACCGATAGTGATATCGAGAACACCCGGGTCATCGTGGTCAACGGCATCTCAAAATTGTATGGCCTGACTGGGTTCCGTATTGGATGGACCATCGCCAACAGAAAATTGGTTGAAGTCATGACCATCATCCAAAGTCAGGTGACATCTTGTCCATCGGTTGTCTCTCAGGCGGCGGCCGATGGAGCACTGTCCGGAATGCAAAGCGTCGTGGAGAACCTGCGATTGACCATCCAGAACAACCGGGATGTGATGCTCCAGGAGTTACGATCGTTCAGCGACGTGAATGTTACCAAACCCAGTGGAACTTTTTATTGCCTACCGGATTTCCGGGCTTACAGCGGCGATTCATTAGAATTAGCAAATTTCTTGCTGGAAAAAGCCCTGGTGGTAACCGTTCCGGGCATCGATTTTGGGATGGAGGGGTATCTAAGGTTGAGCTATTGCGGGTCGGTGAAAGACGTCACTGAAGGGATTGAGCGGCTGAAGTGGGCTCTTGATCCAAATGCCCCGAATGAAATCTACATTGGCGATCGCAAATTAATCAGGGATTGGTTATGAGTAACAACCTACTTAACATCAAAACGCCTGCGGAAGAACAGGCGCAAGCTCTAAAGAGCGATTATGGACTGGAAAATCAGGGACTGAGCAATCTGCGGAAGGTGTACTGGAATTTGCCAATAGAGTCCCTTTACGAGGAGATTGTATTCCGCCATGAAGGCCAGATTTCCCACATGGGCCCGGTGGTTGTCGATTCGGGAAAACACACCGCCAGAGCGGCGCAGGATAAGTACGTCGTTCGAGAACCCAACAGCGAGAATCACGTCTGGTGGGGCGACTATAACCGGCCTATCAGCCCGGCGAAATTTGATGAAACCTTGAGCAGGATGCAGGGCTTTCTACAAGGTCGGGATCTCTTTGTGCAAGACTGCTACGCTGGCGCCGATCCTGAGTACCGGTTGCCCGTGCGAATTATTACCGAATTCGCCTGGCACAGCCTCTTCGCGCGGAATATGTTCATCTTGCCAAAGAGCCGCGAGGAATATCGCCAGCATGTTCCAGAATTCACCGTGCTCTGTGTCCCTTCCTTTAAGGCTTTCGAGTCTATTGATGGGACACGCTCCAGTACTTTCATTACTTTGAACTTTGATCAAAAGATGGCTCTCATCGGCAATTCCGCGTATGCAGGTGAGATCAAGAAGTCCATCTTTACCCTGATGAACTACCTTCTTCCGCTTGAAGGCGTCATGACCATGCATTGCTCAGCCAATCAAGGCGACGACGGAGATGTCGGATTGTTTTTTGGTTTATCTGGGACCGGTAAAACAACTTTGTCAGCCGATCCATCCCGAGGTCTGATTGGCGACGACGAGCATGGCTGGAGCGACGATGGTGTGTTCAACTTCGAAGGTGGCTGCTATGCAAAAGTCATACAACTCTCTCCAACGGCGGAACCAGAAATATATGCCTGCACGCGCAGCTTCGGTACTATCCTTGAAAACGTCATCTATGATCCGGTCACCCGTCTAATCGATCTGGATGACGAGGCGATTACCGAGAATACGCGGGGCTCCTATCCCCTCGAATACATCAGAAACGCCATCCCAGAGAAGCGAGGAGGGCATCCAAAAAACATAATTCTGCTGACATGCGATGCCCAAGGTGTGCTTCCACCCATAGCCAGGCTATCGCTTAATCAAGCAGTTTACCACTTCATTTCAGGTTATACCTCCAAGGTCGGTGGTACAGAAGTAGGCCTGGGAGAGGAACCAGAAATCACGTTTAGCGCCTGCTTTGGCGCTCCTTTCATGGTCCATCATCCCATGTTCTACGCCGATTTGCTCAGGCGGAAGATCGAGCGTTATGGGGTGACATGTTGGTTACTCAACACAGGCTGGGTAGGTGGCGCCTATGGCATCGGTAAGCGCATCAGCATCAAGCATACGAGAACGCTACTGAACGCTGCCCTAACTGGGAAACTGGCCGATGTCGATTATTATCAGGATCCCATTTTCGAATTTGAGGTTCCAAAATCCTGTCCTGGTGTTCCTGATAGTGTTCTTTATCCATCCGAATCTTGGCCAAGCAAAGAGGATTACGAGGACAAGTACCGGCAGCTGGCTGCTCGATTTACCGACAACTTCAAGAAATTTGCTCCTGAGTGCCCGAAAGAGATCCGGGAAGCGGGGCCGAGGATTTAACAAGAATCCTGCCAGTATCGTCTTATTGACAGTAACGGGCGTGCAAATGTATTCACGCCCGTTGCTGGTTTTAGAAAGAGTTCGCTTACTCCCACGAACCGAAGCGAACAGTCTCCAAATCCTCAATCAGAATATCCACCACTGATAGCGTATGCTTTTTCCCGGGCTACAACCATCCGAATCCTGACAGCACTGATCGGCTCCTCCATGATTCTTCAGGAGCCTTATTGGGACCGTTCCGTTGACTCACGATCCCAGCGGTGTTCCCGCAACCGCCTGTGTAGCTTTGCCGGTAAAGGTCCGGAGTCACAGGTTACCAAGTCCAGATCGTCAGCCTACGGCCGTTTGGCAGGTAGCGGCTTTGGATGCCGGATTGAGAGCGATCTGCCTGCAGCAGACTCTTCTCTTCTCAGCGGAACAAGTGCGGATATCTTTTATTAACTTGTCGCAGGATGGCTTTTCCTGTTTTTCCAACGCAGAATGAGGGATAGCAAGACACCGCCAGCAATAAGCAAGGGCATAAATATCACCGGTGTTATCAATAAGCCTGGTTTATCGACAGGCGGCTCCTTCGCGCTTGACCAATCGACAACGGCCGAACGCACGCCTATCATTACCGCATCACCGAATTGGCCCCAGTTACATTCACGGCGATCCATTTGCTATGACTAAGGTCACCCCCTGAGAAATCTGCGCCCTCCAGATTTGTGGCTATCACTGTCGCACCGCTCAACTGGGCATGGGACAAATTGACGCCCGCCAGATTGGACCCGGCAATAACAGTATTGCTGAGGTCCACATGGCTCAAATCGGCGCCTCTCATCTCCAGACCAGTCAGTCTTTGGTTAGATAGGTCAAGTTCTATAGTGCTGGGCTTTTGCAGGTCGGATGCAACCGGCTGGAATCCTTCTGGCTCAACATTGTCTTCATTCTCTAAGTCAGGCATTATATCTAGCTCCTTAATGTCAACGGGCTATCGCAACTGAGAAGACGATCAAGGACATCAATCCGGAAGCAGGCAACATTGAACCGATTATGACATTGGAAGAAGCAAATGTTTCGAGATTTCTTTTGTGATTTTCCCTGTTGATCGCCAAAATCCTATGACCCTCCTTCGTATCAGTCACGACCGCTAACTGTCTACTAGCTATAACCCCGAGTTTGTAAGTTCGATGCCATTCCGGTATCTTTCGACCATTATTTTCTCTCAATTGAGGTAAACAAAGATGCCAGCATTCGATCGAACCAAGCATTACAAACTAAGACACAGCATAGATCCTGTCTTTTTTGATCCAAATGTACCCGAGCAATATCCACCTGATATCGAGTTAGAGCCGGTTCACCGGGATATCGAACTGTACATCGATATCGAGAATGAAACCGCTAGCGGTTCTGTAACAGTAACGGTTCGCGCCCGCCGGCATGGACCCAATGAGATCGTCTTTGATGCGGTCGATTTCTTGGACGTTTCGGCTAGCGACACAAATGGAAGCGAACTGTCCTGGCGATATGACGGTGAAAAACTAAACGTTCAGTGGCCTAATCCCTTTGAGAAGGGGGAGGAGCGTCGGGTCAAAATAACTTATCGTGTCGTCAAGCCTGTTGACGGTCTCTACTTCTCTGTGCCCGACGATGAGTATCCCGATAGAACCTTGTATGCCGCGACCGATAATGAAACTGAACGGGCACGTCATTGGCTCCCATGTGTTGATCTGCCAACTGTTCGCACAACGCTAGATTTTCATCTGCGAGCGAACGAGCGATTTACGATTTTGGCAAATGGGATTTTGGTCGAGGAAAACGTCCACCACGATGGAACAAAGACCGCTCACTGGAAGCTAGAGCAACTTTGCCCTAGCTACCTCGTTTGTTTTGCAGCGGGTGATTTTATCCAGGCGGATGATGGCTCTTTTAACGACGGGGAAAAGGAGATACCACTAGCCTACTTCTCAGGTCCAGAGTACAGCGTCGAAGAGCTTATGAACACGTTCGGGCGCACAGGAAAGATAATGGCCTGGATGACCAAGAAATTGGACTCGCCATTTCCTTATCCCAAGTACTATCAAATATCGTTGCCGAAGTTTGGCGGCGCCATGGAGAATATATCCCTTGTGAGTTGGGGCGATTGGGCGATGATGGACGAGACGCTTAATGAGGAGATCGGCTTCTGGATAGACCAGGTGAATGTTCACGAGATGGCCCACAGCTATTTTGGTGATGCGGTCGTTGTTCGGGATTTCGCACACGCCTGGTTAAAAGAGTCTTGGGCCACCTATATGGAACAATGCTACTGTGAGGACATTTTTGGCTCGGATTTAGAACAGTTCGTCTACTTCGATGATTCCCAGAGATATTTCCGCGAAGCTGATGAGAAGTATATGCGCCCGATCGTCACCCGCCGGTTTAAGAGTTCCTGGCAAATGTACGACAGACATCTTTACCCCGGCGGTGCATGCCGTCTGCGGACCTTACGCAGCGAACTTGGTGACGAGGTCTTCTGGGGCGCCGTTCAGGATTATCTGAAGCGTTACAATGGAAAAGTGGTCGAAACTGACGACTTTAGACATGTTATGGAAGAGCATTCCGGACGCTCGCTAGGGAAGTTCTTTGACCAATGGTTTCATTCACCTGGTTACCCGGATATCAAAGTCTCTTTCAAATACGATTCTAAACAGAAGAAGGGTGCCTTTACCGTCGAGCAAAAACAGGTTGATAAGGAAAAGGGAATACCCGCTTTTGAGCTGTCTACTGACCTCGGATGGACCCTAAACGGTGAAGAACACCGGGTTCCGATAAAGATAAACGAGGCCAAACATGTGATCATCGTGACTATACCTGAAGAGCCAGACCAAGTTCGATTTGACCCGGATCACAAAATACACCACAAATTAGATTTCAACCCTGGTGGTCCCATGTTGCGACGCCAGCTCATTGAAGCCAAAGACGTCATCGGCCGGATCCTGGCGGCTCATGAACTGGCAAAGAGCGCAAAGCGAGCCAATATCGAGGCCATCGTCAATGCCTATCCCGATGAAGCATTCTGGGGAGCGAAAGAAGAATTCGTCAGGGCGCTTACGAAAGCCAACACAGCTGCTGCCATAGAAGGTCTGGTTAAAATCATCGACCAGGAAGAGGAGTCAAAAGTGCTGGTCACTGTTTTCGAAGGAGCTGCAGAGTTCCGCGATCGCCGGATCCGGGATGCCATCGGACGACGGCTTGAGGGCGACCTACCCTATGTAGCTAGGCGTTCAGCATATGTAGCCATGGGCGCACAGCGCCGGGATGCCGACTGGGATACGTTGTTTGAAGACAGCCGCGAGTTCACCTACAAGGGAATTGCCCAGGCTGGCGCTTTCCGCGGACTAGGAGGAACTCGACGCGAGGAGGCTGTGGACATACTTCTTTCCCAATCTCGCTATGGAGCTCACGACAACCGCGTTCGCCCAGCCATCGTAACAGCCCTGGCTGATATTGGCCAAGGGTTGGAGAAAGCCAAGCGCGAACAGGTCAAAGAAACACTGGAAGATTTGCTTCGAGATCGCTGGGAGGGTGTGCGCTTCCAGGCTGTTCTGGGATTACTAAAAATGAAGTCACCAGAGTCCATCCCTGCGCTTGAAGCCTTTGGCCGGACAGTATCGAAGCAGACCCAGGTTATGATTGAACGGCTGATATCAAGTTTGCGCGATGAGGATAAGGTAGATGGTTCGTCGATCAAAAAGCAGGTAGAGGAGTTAGTTGAAAAGGTGCGCAAGCTGGAAGATCAACTTCAAACGGTAGCGGCTAAAGTTGAGCCTGCCGAGGAAGATGGTGACCAGCAGGAATAGCCGGCCAGTGATTGGTTAAGATGGGTTCAGTCGATAAATTCTAGAGTCACGACGAGCCCTATGTGGTCTGACAACCACAGCCAACCATTGTCTACTGACTGAGGTTCGTTGGCCATCAACTCAACGTCCCGAATCCTGATGTTTCCCTGTGTCCCTTGAATCAAGAAAACATAGTCGATTCGCTCCTCCAGGGGTTCGCTTGGAGGGGCCTTGAGGTTATTGACACAACATGTCAGCCCAGGATCCTCGGCCTGATAAGCCCGATAAACATCTGTCCATTGGCCAGATAAGTGAGCTATCTGGGCAGAATTCTCGCTAGCGTTGAAGTCGCCAGCCACGATCACAGGCCTCTTTCTCGTATTCAGGACAAATTCCTCCAGGTTGTTTGCTTGTCCGAGGTTCAGCTCATGATCGCCATTGGTCAGGTGGGAGACAACGATATCGAGATCACCTTGAGGTGTCCGCGACGTCACCCCAAGGGCTACCCGATGCTCGAAAAAGCCAGCTTGAGGTCCTAGCTCGGTAAACGATGGCTCTACCAGATCGTATTTACTGAGGATTGCAATTCCTTCTTCGAAGCCAATCAGCGGACGGTTGCCATTTGCTCGAAGATAGAGATAGTTCATACCCGTCTCCATGGCCAGGAATTGAGAGCCATCTTCAAAACCCCTTGTCGACGGCACCTCCTGCAGGGCAACGATGTCGACGTCCAGCTCCAGTATCTCCTGAGCGATAAGACTCATTCTCTGCCGCAGATACGCGAATTCGGGATAACCATGGAGTACATTGAGCGACATTAAACGGAGTATATTATCATCCCGAATTTCCGACCGAGAACATCCTATTGGACAACCACTTGGAGCTCGCCCTGCTTTGCTCACATTAACCAAAAAGACGGAAGCCAGCAGAATAACAATCAAACAGGCAATAATTAAGGTGAGCCAGAATCGGAAGCGCTGTCGAAGTCTCATATATCAATCGGCCATGATTTCTTGTCTACTCGAAACAGACGATTGATCATCTAGTCTTTAAAGATTGCTTATCATACATTGGAAGATTACTCATCTATCTTCGGATTTACCAGCGGTAATTTCGTCTCTTCCGGATTCCAGATGGTTGCGACGCATCCTCAATGGATGACCGTGCATGGTGGCGTTACCGGCGACTTCTTGGTTCGTCTGCGGCAAATTGGTCATCCGTTGCACAATGGGCGGGACTTTTTTGGCCTTAGACGGAGATTATCGAACTTTATCTTTACTATGGTATGGCTTAAAATCACTAAAGTGCGGAAACTCCATAGGAGACACTGGTTGGTGGTGATTTCCCTGACGATCTTAGGGTTGGCGTCAGCGTGCGCGAGGGAACCAAATTCGCCGGAGACATCAACTCTTGCCACGGCGAGCGTGCCTAGCCCCGCAATTGCAGAAATCCCACCAGATTCACAAGTGTCCACCCAGACAGCGCCATCCGTAGCGGCGCCAAGCATGGCGGCGCCAGGCATGGCCACGCCAGATATAACGACGCCAGAAGTGCTGACTACTCCGATGGAGATACTCACCCCCCTTGTTTCTGCAGGCGTTCAGGTCGTCGGCGATGATGGTCGTATAGTCATTGGCCGAGTAGTTTCTGACCAAGATGGATGGATCGTCGTTTACACCGACGAAGATGGCCAGAAAGGAGCGGTCTTGGGTTATTCATCTGTCTCTCAAGGCGAGAACGATGATCTAATCGTCACTGTAAATCCCCTTCAAGCTGGTGACGCCCTATTCGTCGTGCTTCATACAGATGATGGAGAAATTGGAACATTCGAATTTCCTGGTCCAGACCGCCCGCTAGAGAACGGCTCCATTATGGTTGAGGATCATTTCAGGATTGTTAACCAGGCCACGATACCGGAAATATCGGTGTCTGACCAGGAGGTTAACGTGGATGGGGTTATCACAATCGACCTGGTCGCAACGACAAAGCCTGGATGGCTGGTTATTCAACTTGACGACGATGGCCAGCCAGGCGAGATGGTAGCCTACCAGCCAGTGTTCGCCGGTTCAAATATAAGCTTGACTCTGTCAATAAGCTGGAGCGATGCCACACCGGTATTACATGCTGTCCTGTACGAAGACTCCGGGGAACCAGATATTTTCGAAGTCCCATCTGTTGATAAAATAGTTGAGCATAATGGAGTTCCCGTCTCAGCAGCGTTTGAGTCCACTTTTCCTCCGGATATCTTTGTGCTTCAACAACCGATCGTGAACGGTGAGGTCGTCGTGGAAAAAGCCGTTAGTTATGGGCCCGGTTGGCTGGTTGTATACTTTGACGAAGAAGGTCATTTAGGCAACATTATTGGGCAGGCATCGTTGGAAGATGGCATAAATGAGCATATTATCGTTCCCGTTGTCGAATCGGCCGCAACTCCGAATTTGCACCTGATGCTTCACCAGGATACAGGAACGATTGGCGAATTCGAGTTTCCACTCGCGGATCCTATGGTGATTCACCGGGGTTTGGTCCCGAATCCAACAACCTTTAGAACTGATGCTGGAAACTACTTGATCACCCGCGATCAACCGCTATCTTCCGAGGACGAGGTCGTTGTCCCACTAGTTGTCGTGGACGTGGAGGGCTGGATCGTTTTATACAACGACAATGCGGGCGAAATTGGTGATATGATTGGGCTGAGCTGGTTGCCGGCTGGCGTACACCGGGACGTGACCGTCATTATCGATCCCGATCTGGCTACAACGACGTTGCATGCTGTTCTTCATCTAGATGCGGGCGACCAAGAAGAGTTTGAATATCCCGACGGACCAGATGTCCGTCTAAGACGAAACTCAAGGGACATTGATTCACCTTCTCCCTGGTTTCGAATAGTGAGAGCGAATAATCAACCGCTGGGGCGATGAAGGCAATTAGCTAGAATTCATAGCCCGAGCGTATCTGAGAATAATATGTCAGGGATTGATTATTTTGAACTATAATCATAATTCGCCTGGGGATGTGTTATGAACGATGGATCTGCTCGACCAAAATACCGGGCCTCAGAACGCCTGGCCTCAGAACGCCTGGTATTAATTATTGGAATTATCCTGTTGGCGATCATCACCTCTGGATGTCAAAGTGATGATGAGGTGACACCCGTAATAACGGAGATGCCAACAACAGTTAGAGCAACGATTACGCCTATCGTGTTGCCTAGTGCAACGTCTCAACCAACAGCTTCCAACACGGCTGTGCCGGTTGAGCCCACTGCTGCGCAGCCAACGGTGACTTCACCTGTTCCCTCGCGAACGCCATTACCCACGGCAACGCCAACTCCTATCCCACCACCGGAGCCGACCTTTCACCTCATTGAGAGCGGCGATACGCTGCTCGGAATCGCCGAGACCTATGAAATCGACGTTGAAGCGCTAGCCCTGGCCAACGGGTATTTTGATTCTTCAGAGATGTCACTTATCGCTGGGCAAGAAGTACAGATTCCATTATGCGAAATCCATGAGGTTGTGTCAGGAAACACTCTGGCTGGTATTGCTTTATCGTGTGGTGTAGCCCTCGACGATCTTATTTCGACAAATATTAGTGAACTGGCGCTACTTGGATCCCTGGATGCGATACCACTTACGTTTTTACTGCTCATTCCTCAAGAGAGCGATATCCCGGAAGATCTAGATTGCTCGCTATTGCCGGAACGAGAGCAAGTTATCGAGTATTCCCCCGGGCCGGGCGAGGGAATCTTCTGCCTGTCACAAAAATATGACATTTCGACAACCACACTTCTTAGGGCAAACCTCGACCGGTTAACTTCAGGCGAATCGTATGGTGCTGTTCCACTGTTAATCCTACCCTATAATGGAGCGCTATACGGCGTGACGGACGAAGACATCGCCAACAATGTCGCACTGACCGACCTGGCTGCATGGTATGCGGTAGAACCGGATGCAATTACAGATTGGAATGGAAATCTTATTAGCGATCCGCTAATGGATGGCCAGCAACTGCTAATCGCTGGGGCAGATTTATTGGTCGGCCCATTCAGATTCCAATTACCTGAATAACAAAAGGAATCTCAAATTTCTGGATAGGGTTCGGGAGGAATGTTGGCTCTATAGGGGGAGGAAGTGGCGCGTTCCGTCTCCTCTTTGCACTCCAGCACGTGATGATGGTGGGGCCCGATTGCCAGCCGGGTGTCGATATACATGATCGTGCCTGCCAAATCGCAGAGACGAAAACTATAAGCGAAAGGCCCTATCTCCTGAGAAATAGGGCCTTTACTGGTGCACCGTAGCACTATCCATCGCAAGGAGGTAGTGCTACGGTGCATTTAGATAAGTAACAATCCATACGCACCACCTCCTTTCCTTAAAAGATAGCTGTGTAGGTCTGAGCATGGGTAAAACGACCTACTAATAAATTGGAAAAGATGTCGGCGATTATATCCGTTGAATAGTCGCTGTCAATTTGTTGCTAATGTATACAGAGCTTCGATGAGCCTGTCAACTTCTTCGGGCGTGTTGTAATGGACAAATCCGATGCGTACTAAACCGCCCCTTTCAAGGAGTCCCAGCCTCTCAAGAACAGCCACCGCATAGTAGTGACCATCCCAAACGAATATTCCACGCTGGCCGAGATACTTTGCCACCTCCCTGGGAGTATAGGAGTCGAGGCTCACCGCGAAGGTCGGTGTTCGCTCACCCAACCGTTCTACGTCGGTGATACCGAAGACCCGGAGGCCTGGCACAGAAGTGGCTTTTTGTAGAAAGCGGAGGCTGAGCGATTGCTCATATTGGCTGATGACCATCATCGCTTGTTCGAGCCGGCCTCTTCGGTTCGATGGGGCATCACCACCTCCAGCTGCTAACTTACCGAATTGTCGACCAACCCCTTCCAGATATTCCATTGCCGCAAGTACAGCCGCTAGAGCTTCGAAACTTTGCGTTCCTGTTTCCCATTTTCCAGGTGGATCGTTTGGGGCAGGTCGAACTTTGTAGGCGTCCATTGAATCAAGCAATTCGTAGCGTCCGTACATGATGCCGAGATGAGGACCAAAGAATTTGTAGGCTGAGGCCGCTAAGAAGTCGCAATCGATAGCCTGAACATCGATAGTCGCATGAGGCGCATAGTGAACAGCATCAACATATACCAGGGCTCCAACAGCATGGGCGAGCTTGCACACTTGGGCCACGTCGACCAACGAACCGGTGGCGTTTGAAGCCAATGTAACGGCGACCAACCTGGTACGTTCGTTAATCAGGTCAGGTAATTCCTCAAGCATGAGCGTGCAATCATCCGGGCGAAAATCGAGCCTATTAACCGCTACGTGTCGATCGGCCGCCGCCAAAGTCCAGGGGGTGATATTCGCGTCATGGTCCAGGTTCGTGACGATAATCTCATCTCCAGCTTTCCAAGTCATGCTAATAGCTCGGCTCATGGCCATCGTTAGGCTGGTCATATTCTGGCCAAAGATGATCTCTTCCGGACGGCCAGCATTAAAAAAGTCAGCCATCGCCTGGCGAGCGTTAAGGGTCAGACTAACTGTATTTCTGCTTGTAGGAAAAGCACCACCCAGGTTGCTGTTGTCCTTCCGGAGGTAGTTGCCGATAGCCTCAATTACCGACAAAGGTGTCTGTGTGCCACCTGGACCGTCAAAGAAAATAACAGGGTCGCCGTGCACTTGCTGCTTCAAGGATGGAAACTGCTCGCGCAATAATCCCGCATCAAAATTCTTGGACAAAGCTACCTCCTCCATACTATCTTTAGCGAAAGATCTCTATTTGAGAATCCAGACGCAAACACAATCGAATATTATCGCACAACCCGGCTAATCGCGACCGGTCACCCTATGACACCTTAGCAATGATTGATCCATATATATGTAGGACGTGGATTATAACAACCAGCTTTACCCGGCTCAATAGACGGATTATAATGAATCGGTATAAAGTTGAGAAAGGCGGAAATAAATGCGCTCGGGAAAAGATCTAATAGGTAAGCCAATCTATAGCCAGAGTGACGGCCGTCACCTAGGAACGGTCAAGGATCTGTATGTGGATTCGGGGATAAATACTATCACCGGGATTTTCGTAGGTAGTGAGGGCTTGATAAGCCGGAGAGCTCGACTGATCCCCAGTGATAAAGTGGCAGTTCTTGGCGTTGACGCGGTGCTCACCGTCGGATCAGACGTGATCAGGGATGGCAGTGAATTCGGTCCGAGCCAGAACTGGATACGCCGTGACAGCATTCAAGGGCGAATAATGCAAACCGCTGGCGGAACGAAAGTCGGCTCAGTTGGCGACCTGCTGTTCGATGACGACTCCAAGGTGGTAGCTTTTGCATTGGCTCGAGTCAACGTGGAAGGTCCGATAGCAAGAAATCGAGTTGTCATGAGAACGGCTGTCCGCGATGCTGGTGGATTCGACGGTACCATGACAGTCGATTTATCTGAGGCTGAGCAACCGCCTATCGCGGTGACACCAGTGGTTGAGCCTTTTGAATATGATCCCCTGATGCGACCCGCTCAGAGCGAAGATGCTTCCGAGGAAAACGCCGGAGATGACACGGCCGAATAGATATTGGTAGCTAACAAGGCGATAGTCATCATCGCAGAAGGTTTATTCACTTGCCACGATTGACGCACGAGCGCTTTTTGAAGCTCGAAGCTGCAATTCGTGGCTTTTGTATAGGAGAAACATGGCGATGAATCACAATGGCGGTGTGAGCTTCATGCTTACAGAAGAGCAGAAAATGATACAGCAATTGGCTCGTGATTTCTCAAGAAATGAAATTGCACCCGTCGCAGAGCATTACGACAAGGTCCACGAATACCCCTCGCCTGTGGTGAAGAAAGCCCAAGAGCTTGGTCTAACCGCGATGAGTGTCCCTGAAGAATACGGTGGTCTTGGATTAAGTCACTTCGAAGACGTGTTGGTCTCCGAAGAACTTGCCTGGGGATGTTCTGGCATTAGCACCTCGATTGGTGTAAATGGCCTGGCTATTTTGCCGATCCTCTTAGCTGGCAATGAAGACCAGAAGAAGACATACTGCGGCCGTATGGTGGATGGGCAAATGGCTGGCTATTGCGCCACCGAACCAGAAGCAGGTTCTGATCTCGCCGGTATCAAGACTTCGGCCATCAAATCCGGTGATGATTATGTGGTCAATGGAAGCAAGATGTTCATCACTGGAGGCACGGTGGCTGATTTCTACACCGTTTTTGCCTATACCGATCCATCGCAGCGTTATAACGGCATGAGCTGCTTTATCATTGATAGGGAATGGGAAGGCGTGAGTGTCGGAAAACCCTTTGAGAAGATGGGCCAGCACGCCTCGGATACGGCTGAGGTCGTTTTCGAAGATGTCAGAGTGCCATCGTCCCATATCCTAGGAAGTGAGGGCATGGGATTTATGATCGCTATGCAGGTGTTCGACCGGAGTAGACCTGGGACAGCAGCTGGAGCTTTGGGCGTTGCCCAAAGAGCACTGGATGAGTCGGTCCGTTACGCAAAAGAACGCACAACATGGGGAAAACCTCTGTGGCAGCACCAGGCGGTCGGGCACATGATCGCTGACATGGCCACTGAGCTTGAAGCGGCACGACTGTTGGTTTGGAAGTCAGCCTGGATGGCGGACGCCGGTGAGAGGAATACCGTTGCTGCTGCCTACGCCAAGGCTTTCGCCGCTGACGCCGCCATGCGGATCACGACCTCCGCTGTCCAGGTCTTCGGTGGCTATGGTTATATGAGCGAATATCCCGTAGAGAAGCTTATGCGCGACGCGAAGATCTACCAGATCTACGAGGGCACTAGCCAAATGCAGTACAACATCATCGTCCGTGAATTCTTCCGCAAATAAGGCATACCCAATTTACAAGCTTGGTGCCGGCAACCAGTAGGCCGCTCAATTAGACCGGCCAATTAAATCGCCTGCACTATGGCCGAGTGCTTGATCGAATCGAACGCTTTGGCTGTTGCTGCCTGGCGAATTGCATCATGGGCAATGTGTACTAGGCCGGGCTTGCTTCTCAAAGCGGGTCGGTGTATGTAAGTTACTCCTGTGTTATAATCTCGCGCTTGGTTCAAACCAGCTAGCGGTCGTTACTATTACTATATTATCAGGTGATTCGTGGAATTTATCAGTTCAATTATTGAGCTTTTCCTGCAAATCGACGACGTTTTTGCAGATATAGCTGCCGAATACCACAACTGGACATATGCGCTTCTATTTCTGATCATCTTCATGGAAACTGGCCTGGTGGTGACGCCGTTCCTACCCGGCGACTCGCTTCTATTTGCGGCCGGGGCCTTTGCCGCCAAAGAGGATATTTTGAGTGTCTGGGTGATTTGGGTGATTGTTTTCATCGCCGCCGTCCTCGGCGACACCGTGAACTACTGGATTGGCAACAAGGTCGGACCGAAAGCGTTTGAGAGAGATCATCGTTTCCTGAAAAAAGAATATCTTGACCGGACACAGCGCTTTTATGATAAGCACGGTGGCAAGACAATCATCCTGGCCCGTTTTGTCCCCATAGTACGCACATTCGCACCCTTCGTGGCCGGCGTTGGCACGATGCAATATGGTCGATTTCTGAGCTTCAACATCATTGGCGCCTTCCTCTGGACGGCAATATTTGTTTTCTTGGGATACTTCTTCGGTCAGATTCCCTTTGTTCAAGAGAACTTTGAGCTGGTGGTTTTGGGGATTATCCTAATCTCTGTGGTGCCCATGGTCGTCGAATTTGTTCGTAGTAAATCACGAAAAGAAACGCCGCCTTCGGTCATTCGAAGTGAGGAGAATCCTGGATAGAGAGGGGAGTTTGACGACAAGTCGTGGACGTATTGAAGCCGTCATTTTCGATCTGGATGACACACTTATAGATTGGGGTGGACAGGCTATCACCTGGGAGCAGTTCTTTGGACCAAGGACTCATGCCATCCATCGTTACCTGACCGAATGCGGTCACCGACTACCTCCTGCGGATGAGTTTTATTCCATAATCGACCTGGCGACTCGAAACACCTGGGAGGAAGCTAAAAAGAGTTGGATTATTCCCTCAATTGGCGACATGTTGCTGCAAGTATTTGCAGATCTCGGACTGGACGCAGATCGAATCGATATTGGCGAAATTCTAATAATTTACGACTGGGGACCTCTGCCCGGCGTGGTTCCCTATGACGATACGATTCCGGTCTTGAAGGAACTGAGAAACCGTGGATACAAAATCGGTCTGCTGACTAATTCCTTCCTCCCGATGTGGATGCGTGACATTGAGCTACGAGCTTACGACTTACTTGATTACCTTGATGCCAGAGTTACAGCAGCTGATGTTGGCTACTTGAAACCACACCCAATCATCTATCAGCGTACCCTTGAGATGTTGGAAACCGCGCCGCATAGAGCGGTTTTCGTTGGCGACCGGCCCAAGAACGATATCGCAGGAGCCAACGATGCCGGATTAATCAGCGTGCTCATCGATCCCCCCCATTTGAATCGTGAACTAGATGGCGTCGTCCCGGCGTTCACGATAACCTGTCTCTCTGAGTTGTTGCCGATATTAGAACACCTGGATGAACCTGGATAGACGCCAGTCGCCAGTGGCGAGGATTTAGACTATGTCGAAACCCGGACGAAATGATCCCTGTTATTGCGGAAGCGGGCAAAAGTATAAAAAGTGCCATATGGCCGCTGACAAGGAGCATGATAAGGAGAGGCGCCGGCTGGCTAATGCAGCCCGTTGGTTACGTCGCGATTTGCTCAGCTTCGCTGGCGATGAGCGTTTTACCGAGTTATTTGCCGTAGCTTTACAGTTGTACTGGAACGGCCTGTACACAGTGGAAAATGCCGAGGAAATGAGCCAGAACGAGGCCTTCCGCTTTATCGATTGGTTTGTATTCGACTTTCAACAGGAGGACGGGTCCAGGCTTCTAGATATCTACCACCGAGAGCAATACGAAGACCTGGCCGAGCAACAGAAAACGGTGATCGATGCCTGGTTAGACGCTCGACCATCTGGGGCTTATGAGTTTTTAGGGCATGATGGCCAAACCTTGCGTGTTCGAGACTTTGTATCTGGCGAGGAGCTCGAGCTTTTTGAGCCAGGGGGCCGGGGTCCTCTCGAGCAAGGCGATCTACTCCTCGGCCGGCCTGTCCCGGTGCAAGATCATCTGGAATTCAGCGCCGTCGCTGCATACCTGCCCCAGGACGAGATTGCCGACCTCGGGAAGAAGCTCGAAGAAGCCCGCAAGATAGATTCCGAAGCCTATCCTGATTCGACAGTGGATGAGTTCATGCGCAGAAATGGCTACCTGGTCATCCACCATGCCTTAGAGCAAGCCGAAATCAAGGGTCGACCCCCGGTAGCCGCCGGCGATCCAGACCGGAAAGACAATCTAACGCGCAAAGCCGCGCAGCGACTGCGCAAACTCCAGAAGGGCTAGACCTGCGCAGCGGCAACGCCGCTATTCTTTAGAAAAGGCCCTTTCCGGTTTTCTACTCTTGCCAAGAACTTCATGAAACAGCTTGTCGTCTACCCGCAAAGAGAACCCCTGGCCGGCACCGTCTCTGTCCCTGGTGATAAATCCATCAGCCATAGAGCAATTATGCTGGCAGGCCTGGCCGATGGACAGAGCACTATTCGCGGTTGGCTGCCGGCTGGAGACACCCTGGCCACCCTGGCCTCGATGCGGGCTCTAGGTGTAGAGGTGAAAGTCGACCAGAGAGCCTCTCATTCCTGGGATCTGGAAGTCCAAGGGCACGGTCTGTCCGGGCTGGTGAAGCCTGAAGGAGATCTCGATTGCCAGAACGCTGGCACTTGTATGAGACTTCTTTCTGGCATCGTCGCCGGGCAACGCTTTCCTGTTGTACTAGACGGGAGCGCCCAGCTTCGAAAGCGGCCGATGAGCCGCATCACGAATCCGTTGCGTCAAATGGGGGCAGAAATATCGGATGACGACGGCCGGGCGCCGCTTCGCTTCAGACCTTCCCAGCTGGTGGGAATAGAGTACGAAATGCCGGTCGCGAGCGCGCAGGTGAAGAGCGCCATATTGCTGGCCTCGCTGTATGCACAGGGCCGGACCGCGATCTACGAACCCGGCCCTACTCGTGATCACACAGAGAGAATGTTGCGGGCTATGGGCGCTGAGATCGAGGATGATGGTCCTCTCAAGGGCTTTCATGGCCCAATGAATCAGTTAACTCCGCTGAATATAGACATCCCAGGAGATTTTTCCTCGGCCGCCTTTTTGATCGTGGCGGCGACAGCTGTACCGCACTCGAATGTAACTATTTCAGGTGTCGGTAATAACGACACCCGCACCGGTTTATTGGATATCCTCAGGATGATGGGCGCTCAATTAGATCTGTCAAACCATACATCGATAGGAGGCGAACCGACAGTCGATCTGCAGGCAAAATTCGAAGAATTAGAGTCTGTTCAGGTAGCCGGGGACCTTGTCGTGCGAGCCATTGATGAATTTCCTATCTGGGCCGTGGCCGCGACCCAAGCAGCCGGAATTAGCCTCCTTGGTGAAGCTTCCGAGCTGCGAGTCAAGGAAGTCGACCGGATCGCGCTGGTGGCAAAGGAACTTCAAAAGATGGGCGCCGATATAGCTGAAAATCCAGACGGGCTTTCAGTGGTCGGTCCAATTCAATTACAGGGCGCCGAAGTAGACAGCCACGGCGATCATCGTTTAGGAATGGCCTTGGCGGTGGCCGGTCTGGCGGCATCCGGTCCCACCGTGGTTCGAAACGCGGGCTGTATAGACGACAGCTTCCCAGATTTTGTGGAAACGATGCGATCTCTCGGTGCAGAGATGGAATGGAGATAGCCAGCTTCACAAGTGGGGGAAGATGACCCGCTGTTTAATTCCCGTCCTTTTGGCTCGAGCCTCCCTTATCCGGAGCCTGACCGCGGATAAGATGTCTCATACCAGTTAGCCATCTGGGAGATCTGGTCCTCAAAATCCGTCGTGGGCGCATAACCGAGCTCTGCTTTGGCCAGCGAGATGTCAGCCAATGTATGCTTGACATCGCCAACCCGTGTAGGCTTCACAATTAGTTCCAGATGTTTGCCAGTTATCTGTTCAAGTAGCTCCTTGCAATCCAAGAGAGAGTGGGACAATCCTTGAGCCACATTTAGGGCCTGCCCTGCAAATTGATCCTCTCTTGTGGCGGCAAGGATATTGGCCTCGACGGCGTTGTCGACGAAACAGAAATCCCGGGTCTGAGTGCCGTCCCCTTCGAGAAACGGCTGGTAGCCCGGATCGACAGTAAGATGGTATAGCCAGGCCGACAGAACGGTGGAATACGCACCGCCAAAAAGAGCATGCGGGCCGAATACGTTGAAATAGCGAAGACTGACGACATCGACACCGTATAAGGTAGCGAACATTTTACACCACTGCTCGCCGTGATACTTTTCTAACGCATACGGAGATTGTGGATGACAGGGTAGGTCTTCAGGTGTGGGAAAGATCTCCGCTCCCCCATAAACAGAACTGCTGCTGGAACTGACGACTCTCGTCTTGTTCACCAGGCCCTCTTTTACTATACCCTCGAGCAGGCTTATTGTTCCCATGACATTTGCTTCAGCAGTCGAATAAGGGTTTTCGACCGAATAAGCGACTCGCGGCAAGGCAGCCAGGTGAAAGACGACATCTGGCTGGAACTCTCCCAGTAACTTCCTGGTATTCTCACGATCTTCAACCTTCGCCCATTCATACTGGAAAGTGTCGACGACGTTTGTTCTTAAGCCGTTAGACAGGTCATCTAATCCAAGAACTTGCCAATTCTGGCTTTCCAAGGCCAGGCAAAGGTTATAACCAATGAATCCGTTGCTGCCAGTTACGATCGCTTTCATCGATAGTGAATCTCCTTTCTGGCTCCCCATAACCAGTTGATCATGGGCACCAGGTCTAAATTTGGTTTCCTAACGTCGATTCGCCAAGCCACAAGTGAATCTCTCTTTAACTCCATCCTGAACAGAATCGTGATTATCCGCTATTATTGCTTCAGGAACACCTATCAGGTACAAAGTTACCAGCTTCTTGGTTTTGAGGGGTGAAGAAACGGAACGCAATGAGAGAACTATCAGGGTCAACAAAACTAGTGGGACTCCTGGGCTGGCCTATTGCCCACAGCCTAAGCCCAGCGATGCACAATGCGGCCGCTGAAGATTTAGGCCTCGATCTGGTTTACGTTCCTTTACCGGTACGACCAGATGAATTAAGTCAGGCGGTCAGGGGCCTGGCCGCTCTAGGATACTATGGAGCTAATGTCACCGTACCCCACAAAGAAGCGACTGCTCGCCTGGTCGATACTTTGGATTCTGCGGCTCAGGAAATTGGCGCCGTAAACACAATCGTGATACGTAGAAAAAACTCCGAGACAGGAAATCAGCCGATTCTGGAGGGCTTCAATACCGACCACAGTGGATTCCTTGCCGATCTGGAGGACATGGGCTGGGCTCCTGAGGGGAGAAATTGCCTGGTGCTTGGAGCGGGCGGTTCGGCCCGGGCGGTTGTTTATGCTTTGGCCAAAGCTGGGGCAAAGGTTTCTGTTGCCAGCCGGCGAATAGACCAGGCTCGTCGTCTGGTAAAAGACCTTTTAGCCGGTTTGAACGATGGATGGATGCAAGCCAAGGATTGGCAAGATCTTGAGGTCATATGCCGCCAGCACCCTCCATCTCTCATCGTAAACGCAACGCCCGTGGGCATGGCGCCCACCTCCAATGAAAGCCCCTGGCCGAAAGATCTGAGGTTTCCACAAGTCATCCTTGTGTATGACCTGGTATACAATCCAGTTGAGACGATGTTCATGAAACAGGCCGCCGCAGCCGGAATCAGGACCGCTAATGGATTGGGGATGCTCGTTCAGCAGGGGGCGCTGTCGTTCGAATTGTGGACAGGGATTAGACCAAATACCCAAATTATGGCGAACACACTCCTCTAAAGCTATAATCAACTTTGCAACCCAACAACAGGGATCGGTCCTGTGCACAGAACTCATTATCTTACGGAGGAACTCCAATGGAAACTTGGATGGTTATTCTACGGTTGATCCATATTATTGCTGGGATCTTTTGGGCTGGGACAACCTTTTTCTTGGTCGGTTATGTAGCCCCTTCCGTACAGGCAAGTGGTCCAGAGGGACAGAAGTTTATGCAGCAGTTAAGCTTCAGGTCAGGCATGACCAGTGCCCTCTTAGGGACCGCAACTTTAGCCGCTCTGTCTGGTATTATCATGTATATACTCCTGACCGATCTAGATACCGCCATAATGGAGGGGACCTACTATGTGGTACTACTCATCGGAGCTGTTGCTGGACTTGCCGGTTGGCTAGTAGGTTACGCCATTCAGTATCGTACTATTAGCAAGATGAAAGGGATAGCGGCCGAGATTGGCGCTTCGGGTGGTCCACCTAGTCCCGAGCAGTTGGCCGAAATGCAGGCGTTATCGCAACGCGTCGGACTGGGTTCACGAATTACGGCTGTACTGCTTATGATCGCCATCGTGGCCATGGCTGGCGCCTCGCCCATTGCGGCCCTGTAGGACTTTCTCCTGCTTGTCGTCAAAAGACCTGATCACCATTCACCTGCGATATTACCTCCTATTAGAGATGATTCAGGCATCAAAAATCAGACATGAACCATCAGAATGGGTAGTCCCGAGCGATCTGTGAATTGTACAAAAAAAGCCCTTCTTACGTTTCGGTAAGAAGGACTCTATTTTTTTGGAAATGGCTTAGACCACTCTAACTAACGGCTACTTCGCTAACCTCTTCGGTGTCTTCAGATTTATCCGGTGGCGAAGGTTCTTGAGCCTCTTCCTTGCGACTGAAGGTCAATTCGCCATCTACGGCATCAACCACCACGTGGTCGCCTTTGGTAAAATCACCTTTGAGTAGTTTCACTGAGAGAGGGCTTTCGACATATCTTTGTATCGCCCGCTTTAGAGGACGAGCGCCGAAATCTTCGTCGTAACCCTCACCGGCGAGCCACTCCTTGGCTGACTGGGTCAGATCGATCCCCAGCCCATGTTCTGCCAACCGTTCCTGAACCTCTTTCATTTGCATATCGACAATGGCTACGACATCTTCCAACTCCAGCTGCTCGAAGATAATGATCTCGTCGATGCGGTTGAGAAATTCCGGACGGAACGTTGTCTTGAGTTCTTCCTCTATTCGTTTGTGGTCTGCTTCTTCTTCAGGGTCACGCATGCCGGCGAAGCCCAGCGCTCCAGAACGTCGCACGAAGGACGTGCCCACATTGCTGGTCATGATGACGATACTGTTCCGGAAACTCACCGTCCTCCCCTGACCGTCAGTCAGTCGACCATCGTCCAATAACTGCAGCAAGGCATTCCAAACATCTGGATGTGCTTTTTCAATCTCATCGAAGAGCACGACACTGTAAGGGCGCCGGCGTATTTGTTCAGTAAGCTGCCCACCTTGTTCATAACCGATGTAGCCAGGAGGCGCACCAAAGAGTCGACTGATCGTATGCTGCTCCCGATATTCACTCATATCGATACGGATGAGCGCATCCTCATTGTCAAACATAAACTCAGCTAATGCTTTGGCCAACTCAGTCTTCCCAACGCCAGAACTGCCCAGAAAAATAAAGGAGCCCATGGGGCGGCGAGGATCGCTGAGACCAGAACGGCTGCGTCGAATGGCATCTGAAAGGGCAGCCACAGCACGCTCCTGACCGACGATTCGCTCATGCAACCGGGCCTCCATATTCAGAAGTCTCTCGGCTTCAGTCTCGAGTAGCGAGGTCACAGGGATACCGGTCCAGGCGGCGACTACTTCGGCAATGTCGTCGTCATCAACTACCTCGTCCAGCATATTCTCTGCCTGCCAGGCGCTGCGCTTTCCCTCGAACTCTTTCTCCATACGAAGACGGTCAGCCCGCTTGACGGCTGCTCTTTCATAGTCGCGCACGGTATGAGCTTCCTCTTCCTCGAGTTTCAAGTGATCCAATTCTTTCTTCAGTTCCTTTAGCTCGGGTGGCAAGGTGTGCAGAGCGACGCGCAGCTTGGCCGCCGCCTCATCTATCAGGTCAATGGCCTTATCTGGGAGCTGGCGGTCGTTGACATAGCGTGCCGACAACCTTGCCGCGGCCACAAGAGCATCATCGGAAAAGGTGACCTGGTGGTGCGTTTCGTATCTATCGCGCAATCCGTGAAGCATCTCGATGGTTTCATCAACTGATGGTTCTTCGACGAAGACTGGAGCGAACCGGCGTTCCAAGGCGCTGTCACGTTCGATGTACTGTCGATATTCATCCAGGGTAGTCGCCCCTACGCATTGTAACTCGCCGCGGGACAACGCGGGCTTCATCATGTTGCTGGCATCCATCGCACCTTGCGCGGCGCCTGCACCCACGACGGTGTGTAGTTCATCGATAAACAGGATGATTTCACCCTGGGCTCGCTGAATCTCCTCCATGGATGCCTTAAGCCGTTCTTCGAACTCTCCTCTAAAACGACTGCCAGCGATCATAGCGCCCAGGTCCATTGAAACAACCTTCTTATTCAGCAGATTCTCGGGGACGTCGCTCTCGTATATCTTTTGAGCCAAACCTTCGACGATCGCCGTTTTGCCAACGCCAGCCTCACCGATGAGGACCGGGTTGTTCTTGGTCCGGCGACTGAGAACTTGAATGACGCGCATAATCTCGCTGTCCCGGCCGATTACCGGGTCTAGCTTGCCCTCCATAGCAAGTTGCGTTAAATCCCGGCTGTACTTATCTAAAGTGCGGTACCGGCTTTCGGCCTGGCGATCTGTAACTCGCTGTCCGCCCCGAAGTTCTTTTATGCCCTCCAAAACACGTTCTCGTGTCACACCGTGTTCCTGGAGGATCCGAGAAGAAGGCGTATTTCGTTCGCTCAATATCGACAAAAAGATGTGCTCAGTCGAGATAAATTCATCCTTTAACCGGTTCGCCTCTCCTTGCGCGAGTTCAAGCACGGTACGGATGCGCGGTGTGTAAAATATCTGGCCAACACCGCCGCCGTACACGGCAACCTTTGGGCTAGCCCTCAGCTCCTCGTCGATACGAGCCTGCATTGCTTCTACATCTACACTGAGACGGTCGAGAAGCTGGGGAACGGCGCCGTCGTTCTGTTCCAGTAAGGCCAGAAACAGGTGTTCCGTATCGACCTGTGTGTGTCCATAGCGCTGAACTATTTCGTATGCACGAGCGGCCGCATCCTGGGCTCGCTCGGTAAATCTGTCAAATCGCATATCCTGATCCTTGAATTTTATAGTTAACCTTATCTGATAGTATAACCTTTTTGGATTGGATTCCTGTAAGAGAGAGATAAGAGGTTAGGAAAAGATTGGCGAGGTCATTACACCTCCATCTCATCAATCGTTCTCGCACCGCTCCAAGGCGAAAGACCTTGGGCGCCGGCACGCCCTCTTGGAGTAATCCGGCGAGACAAGAAGCGTCAGCCAAAAACGAACGTGATAGTTCCTCATATAACCACTTTGATTATACAGTATCGGTCCGATAACGAGATAGGCCTTTAATGTAAGGCTGTGCACACAACATAATTCTCAGTGATAGCCTGATCGGGATCTTATTCGTCAAGCGAGAGGTTTCCTGCTCGCCAAGATACTGAGTTCGCTTTCACTTTATAACCCACTAGCCGGGCGACTGAAGCAGAAAAAATATCCTTGTCACCAGTTGTGTAGGCTGCCAGAGTTGGCGAAAGATCTGTAGGTATTATCAAATCCATCTCATCCAACACATGTTGAACCTGCCGGGCGACGGCTGGGGCCGGATCGATCACAACAACACCGGAACCCGCCAGGCGTTGAATCAGGGCCAATACAAACGGATAGTGAGTGCAGCCCAGAACCAGTGTGTCAACCCCGACCTTTATCATCGGATCAAGGGCTTTTTGTAATATATGCTCGATCTCAGGTGCATCGAGAGCCCCTGTTTCAATCTGTTCGACAAGACCGATACAAGGATCTTCGTGAACAGAAACACGCTGGGCGAATCGCGTCATCAAGCTGGCATAGCGCTCGCTATCAAACGTGCCAACGGTAGCCAAAACACCTACATGTCCGCTATGAGTCTCAACAGAGCCCGGTTTTATTGCTGGTTCCATGCCTACAAATGGTACTTCTGTGATTGTGGCTCTAAGATAATCCAGTGCGGCAGCCGAAGCTGTGTTGCAGGCTACGACAATGATCTTGGCGCCCCGGCCGATTAGGAAATGGCTGATTTCTTTGGTGAGCCGCTGAACCTCTGCGATAGGACGAGGTCCGTAGGGTACATGAGCCTGATCGGCGAAATAGATGATATTCTCGTGAGGTAATAGGGAGCGAAGTTTCTGTAGGACGGTCAGCCCACCAACGCCAGAATCGAAAACTCCAATCGAGCCGTGTTTACCGGCGACCGATTTGTCCGTCACTGAGAGGCGGCTACTACCAATCCCCGGAAAAGTGAGAGCATTGACGGATCGTCGGCAATTAAGTTCTCAGGATGCCACTGGACAGCAACGGCGTATGGATGACCAGGAATTTCGGCTCCCTCAATGATGTCATCCGGTGCAAGCGCTGTTGCCATAAGCTCAGGGGCCAGATCGCGAATAGCCTGGTGATGGACACTGTTGACCCAGCACTTGGTCTTGCCGATTACACTGGCGAGCCTGCTCTCGGGGTAAATGTTGACCATGTGCGCCAGGCGATTTCTTGGTGTCCCGTTGGTGCTGTCGTGCTGGACAGAATCAGAAACCTGGCTGCCGATATCTGCCCAAAGTGTACCGCCGAGAGCTACATTTAATACCTGGATCCCTCGGCAGATGGCCAGGATAGGCTTGCCACGCTGAACCGCAGTCCGACTAAGAAAGAGCTCTGTCCTGTCTCTCTCAGGATCAACCCCCCACATCGTAGCATGCGATCGACCTTGGTAGAACTCAGGTTCCACATCGCCGCCCCCGGGCAACATAAGACCGTCTATTTTGTCAAAAACCACCAGGAGATCTTCTTCACTTAAACCTAAGGGAATCAGGAGTGGTATACCCCCGGCAGCAACGATAGCTTCTGTGTAGCTGGGCATAATCCCGTAGACTGTTGCGGGCGGTTTTTGAGGTATCTCCTTACGATAAGTTGTGCAACCTATAAGAGGACGGGTTGTTGGCATTGCGAAGATCTTCCAGCTCAGCTCAGATCGATAGCCTTAAATTCATATTCATGGCATCTGGTTCCCTCTATGCCATATTGGGATACGGACTAACGTATTCGTTTTTCTTTAAGCCGGGCTGATTTACCGGTACGGCTCCGCAAAAAGTATAGCTGTGCGCGACGGACGTGCGAGTGACGGTGAACCTCAATCTTCTCGATCCGTGGCGAGCGCAACAAAAAGGTTCTTTCTACACCAATGCCATTTGCGGCGATCCGGCGAACCGTAAAATTCGCCTGGTTGCCGCTTTTACGTAGGCGAATGATGGTGCCTCTAACTATCTGAACACGCTCACGTTTTCCTTCTACGATTCTCAGGTGCACCGTAACATTATCACCCGCTCTCAATTCGGGGACATTCTCATTCACCGGTGCATCAAAGGATTTTAGCAGTATGTCGGACATGGGGTCGTCTCCACATGGATTCTTATTTCATAAAGATAGCCCGCCGGGCGGGCCAGGTGAGAAGTGTAACACTTACAGAACGTTCTGACAACCATTTTTTCGCAATCTGGGCATCATTTCGTGGGTATCCAGGTCGGCGAGTCGACCGGAGGAATATCCAGGTCAACAAACTCAATGCGGCTCGTACTTTGCTCGGTGACCGTCCCGGTGCCATAGGTAAGAAGCGCGACTCCCTTGTCAATCCCGCGCTGGAACAACAGATCACGTGCGAAACGCTCCCACACTTCAGGCCGGCGCTCGGTGAAATGCGGATGCACTCCGTATGAGAATTGAAGTTTCTGGCAAGTCTGTTCGCTAGGGCTGGAAGCTATGATCCACACCGGCAATCGAAATCGGGTCAGCAAACGGGCCGTGTCACCGCTCAATGTTGGTGTAACAACAGCCACCGGGTCCACGGCTTCGACACTAAGATATATGCTGATCGACAACAGACGCTCTCGATCCGCTCCGCTGCTCGATTTGGCCTTCTCCAGTAAATCAGCCACATCAGGGGACTGGATGTGGGGCTCTGTAACCTGGGCTATTCGCGTCATTACGTCGACAGCCTCAACTGGGTAGTGGCCCATCGCCGTTTCTCCTGACAACATCACGCAATCGGTGCCATCCAGGATAGCATTGGCAACATCCGTCGCCTCGGCCCGAGTAGGTCTGGGCTGGTTTATCATAGATTCCAACATCTGAGTTGCCGTTATGACAGGCTTGCCAAGCAGGCGGACCTGTTCAATGATACTCTTCTGGACAATGGCAATTTCCTCAATCGGAATCTCTACTCCTAAATCACCTCTGGCGACCATGATTCCGTCCGCTTCCGTTATGATGTCTGCTAAATTGCTGACTGCCCGGGCCCGTTCGATTTTAGCGATGATGAACGGGTGGTAATCGATGGCGTCAGCCGCTTCGCGAACAGCTTTCAGATCGGATGACCACTGGACAAAACTTTGGCTGACAGCATCAAGTTTTTGATCTGCGGCGAATTGTAGCAATTCCTTATCTCGCTCGGTGAAGGCATCTATACCCAGATCTACCCCCGGGAAGTTTACCCCGTTGTGGGAACGGATTTCGCCTCCAGCCATCACCCTACACACAACTTGCCGATCCGTTACCTTCTCGACTTGGAGCTCGATGTATCCATCCCTGACACAGATAATGTCTCCTTGTTCAACCGCCTGAGGCAGACCAGAGAAGGACATGGACGCCTGTCTGCGGTCACCTATGATTTCGTCTGTCAGAAGAGAGAACTGTTGGTCTCGTTCTAGAATTGCTGACATGTTTTTGATGCGACCAATACGGATTTTCGGTCCTGGAAGATCACCCATTATGGCCACTCGCTGTCCTGACGCCTTCGCTGTGGCCCGGATGTTCCGGATAGCCTTTTTGTGACTTTCTTTATCACCGTGGGCGAAATTTAAGCGAGCGACGTTCATTCCCGCGTCGATCAACCGTTCAAGAATGGCCGGCGAGACCGACGCCGGTCCGATGGTGCAGACAATCTTGGTTTTCTTGGAAGGAAGGTTTTGTGCGGACATATTTCCTGTTGTTATATTGGCATAAATGGACAAGATTTCGTTGGTTAATTGGGTTTGAAAGCCTGTTCCAATCTCATTCGATATAACGATCGCTCACCAGATCTTGATACTCCGGATGACGTCGTATATAAGCTCTAACAAAAGGACAACGAGGAAAAACCTCAAACCCTTCGGATCGGGCGTAGTCAAGAGCGATTTTGGCCATCTTGCTGGCAAGCCCTTGCCCAGAGAGCTGATCTGGAACTCCGGTATGCGTAAAGACAATATCATTCCCATCACGATAGTAGTCGATGACAGCTAGATGCTCCCCTTCTTGTACTTCAAACCGGTTATCATTCGGGTTGTTTACTACCGTAATCTTGTCGAGATCTATAGACATTTTTCTGGACTCCTGCAAATTTCCGCACGTTGCGTCCAGATAACTAATGATCCGGACTAATAAGGTACTCATCTCTCCAAAGGCTTGAATGAATTCGAGTTATATTAGCCTATACCCTTTAGACGTCCCAGTTATTTGTCTACCCTAGCGACCGATTTGACCGAGTTCTAACTGTAGAAAATCTCCAGTAGATGTGGTCAGGCGTTGGTGGGTCACCGGGTCATATAGGCCGATACGCAGAGCGAAGGGACCATCAAACTCCCCGGTCAGTGGCGATAATTGGTGGGTGTCGACAATATATTCACCCGATAGCCAGCCGGTTGTCGGCCGCGTCCAATTAGCCGGTTCAGCATCAGATTGGACGAGCAGTGATCCCTCCTGGTCTACCAAATGAACAAACACGCGATAACTGGTAGGTGTTTCCGCAAGCGCTTTCCAGACGAGCGAGACCATTACCGGTCCACTTTCCGTTGCTTCAACAGTTACTCCAGCCAATTCCGCTAGATTGCCAAAACTGGCCTTTACCTCCAGGTCATATTCGGGCTCCTCGAAAAGGCGCTCTAGATCCCCAATGCGCAACTGCCCCAAGGTAATGCCGTTGAGCGCCAGTTCATGGATACCGGCTTCCAACTCGGGTTTCAGTCGCAGCGCATGTTGCCCGCGAAAGATTATGCCAGCAGGCCACTGACTTGGCGGAAAATCCGCCTTGACGGGCGGAATCGTCCAACTCTGTACCGGCAGGCCAGATTCGTCCAATAATACAAGGGACAACTCGCGATACAGTGGAAGGTCACCCACTTCCTTTTCCCAGAGCAGAGTCAGTAACAGGGGTTCTCCGGGTGCAGATTCAGCACGGTCCTGGTTGTATCCGATCAGGGTCAGCCCACCGATCGGCTCATTTACTTCGAATTGGGATGGGATCTCAGGCCCAGATTCTGGGGCGACTACCTCGATGTTGCCGATGATAGCCGTCGGTCCGACCACCGTCCCTTGTTTATCTGTTAGGGTTAGTGGCTGCAGAGTATCGCGATCGAAAAGTATTAATGCGATTTCGTAAAGACCCGGAGGCGTCCCGGAAAACACGGCGACCTCTCGACTGTCCCAGGCCCATTGTCCTGGTAGCCAGAATGTCGTGGGAGCAGTATCTTCATAAATACGTGGACGAGCAGTCTCTTTGTCGCTCCAAGTAACTCCCTCGCCGTCGACCAGCCAGATATTTGATTGGTAATCGCCCCCTGGTGGTTCAAGTACTTGCCAGGCCAGGTCAATGTCGAATGTTTGTCCCCCTGCAACCCGAACACGACTCAAATCATATCCCTCCAATTGCAGCTCTCCCGCGATAATGTCAGAAGGGTATTCAGTTTCGAGCTGGGTGGTGTGACGGAACGGATTATCAACTGAATCAATGACGAGCACCTTAATCAAGAAAAGCGAGATGCCAGCAATTATCAGCAAAACAACCAGCAACATCGCAAGCTGTTTGTTTTGTTGGGACGTAGCTCCATCTGAAAATGAAATGGCTGACATGGAAGGTTCTGATTCGCCGTCTTCCTCCGAACGCGCCGCCTGCTCTTGAATCTCTGGTGATGGCGGACCGCTGCCCTGACCTGGCCTGATAAACAGGAGTATCGCCGTGATGACCAAGGTGATAAGCGCGGCGATAGAGATGCCATTCATCGCCGCTCTGACAGGCGTGGCTCGCCACCGCACCTCGATTGTATGTTGGCCAGCTGGAACCGGAAACGTGATCAATCCATCGGGATCGCTGGCTGTAATGGGCACCTGAATAGCATCCACTGTCGCGACCCAGCCTGGATAAGCAAAACTCAAGTAACGGGCTTGAAAGGCGGTGGGACTATTAAGCGTGAGTCTCCCGGAAAGGGGCGTATAGGCGAATGAACTGACGACAGCTCCACCAGGGAATGCGGACCGATCGTATCGTTGGGGTTGGCGATCTGCCAGGTAATCATCCTCTAAAGCCGATCCAGATGGAATGACCTGAACGCTCTTGGGGAAGTAACTGCCCGCCGGATCAACGCCAACCATGCCGGTGTCGCGCTCGTATTTGTGTACGGTGTTTATGGAAGGTTGGGCTTCCTGAATACATGTATGTGGATAGAGATTTGGAACAGCTTCCAACACCAACAATACGGCCGCTATGGTCGTGACAATAGGCGCAAGGGGGATGTTGCGCCGAAAAGCATATATTCTTCCAGGCAAATAGGCGAAGGGAACACCGGCAAGAAAAGCAACAGGTAAGGCGGCCCGGCCGATAAAACGCCATGGGAATTGGACGAACTCGATTAGGGGGATGTTCTCCCAGAAAAACAATGACGCGGACAGCGTCATGAAAAGGTAGGCGACTACCCAAATGCCCATAAACACGATGTGCCCACGACGCTCCCGCGTGCGAGCCCAGATCAAGCTGATAATTCCAAGCAACCCTAACAACGCGGGAACCCACCCAAGTCGTATCAGCAGAGGAGCATTGAGCAGAGCCGAATCCGCGGCCTGGACCGGAGAAAATATCTCAGCCTACGAGGCAAAATTAAAACGAAAATCATTGTTTCTGTTGGACACAGATTGGCTGATAGTAATCTCGTCCAGCTCGAGTAAGGCAGGTCCTAAATAAAAGGCAGCCATACCCAGACCCAGGCCAAACATAATCAGAATCCTGAATGCTACTGGCTTCAACCCTGATTTGTTCATCCATCCTACGGCTACAAGATAGACAAGGAGGAAAGGCGCAAACAGGAAGATTGAGATGTTATGGCTCAGCGCGAGAAGAGTCAGCCCAAATGTAGCGATCAAAAACGGGACGGTCGAGCCCTGGATGATAAATTTCCGGCCCGCCCAGCATATCAGGGGAAGTAAGGCCAGCGCCAACGACTCTGGTTGGTTCCCGCGGACCAGAGCATCCATCAATATATAAGGTGAAGCCATATAGGCCACGGCGGAGATGATCCCCGCCCTTGGACCGAAGACATCTCTCACCCAGAGGTACATGAACCAGCCGGCAGCCAGGATAGACACGATGTAGAAAAGATTCAAGGCGGCCGATAATGGCAAACCCAGCAGATTTGGGATCAGGGTCAAGTAAAGAGGAGGCGCCTCGCGAAAGACGAAGAAGGGATACCCGTATCCGAACGCCAGATCTGGCAACCAGCGTGACAACGGCAGACCACTTTCCCAGGCATGCCGGATGGCGGCGATCCGGTGGAAATGGAGGTGCCCATCGTGCGTGCATGGAACGCTACTCCACTGGAGCAGAGGCGTAATCATCGGCAAGCCAAGTAAAGTTATAACCAGCAGGTGGATTGCTGTTGGTCCCTTATTTATGCCAGATTTAATCCTTTGAAGTGCGTCCATTGAATTGATGTTTCGGGGATAAAACGCGTTTTGGATGGCCCGCATTAGTACGCACTGCTAGGCAGCACGTTGCGGTGTACCCGCCCCTGGATTGCTTACAGATATCCAAGACCGCGCAATCGCTCCTCCACCTGGGCTGCTTCGTCCTCACTAAGGGTTACATCATCAACCAGATCGCTTTGATCCAGCTTGTCATCGACGTACGAAACATCCCGTGGTGAGCGAAAAACCTCATGCAGGACTCTGCCATCCATGGAGAGCGGCACTCCTTCACCGAGCAAGTGAAGAATGGTCGGAGTCAAATCTGTGATATTGGATTGGGATATCCGCCCCTCCGAGGCTATCTCAGGTCCGTGGATAATAAAAATGCCTTCGAGCCGGTGACATCCCGAGTCGCCTCGTATCTGCCGCGTGACCACGTTCCCATCGGTGGCAAATAATGGAAATGCGATCACGTTATAGTCATCAAGAACCAGGTGAAGATCCGGGCCAAATTCGGCGTATGGTCCGTGATACGTATCCTCGCGATGAACTATCCGGCTGACCAGTGGCTTGCCATCAAGGTCACGGAGATCGCTAAGCGCTTCGATAACGTCGTTCCGTTTCTGTTGGTATTCATCCTCAGTAACGATACCTTCTGGTTCACGACCCGCAACGTTAAGGTAGATTTGTCCGACGTGCCCCATGCTATAGGCAACGGTCCGGCTCCAGTCGACATTGTCAAAACCAAGGAACTTCGCCACTATCTTATTTCGAGTATTCTTAGAGACTCTTGTCGCCATGTTTTGGAGACCGGCTCTCTCCACCCATCTGTATACGATAGCCGGAGACAGACCTCGTCGAAACGCCGCTGCCTTAGCTCTTGTCAACAGATCTCGACGGAGCTTCAGGAGTCCTTTTTCCATTAGAAAGTTGTTTAGATTGACGATGCTCTTTAGCGGACCGAATCCGTGGTCAGACATGACTATAACCACACACTCTTCTGGAAGCTGTCCAAGCAGCCGGCCTATATAATCGTCAACCAGCTCGTAGCCATTCCGAATCGCGTTCTCAAAAGGGGTTGGTTCATACCTTGGATGCTTGCGATCCATGAAGCGCCATAGAGCATGCATCATAATGTCAAGGGCGATGAAGTGGACCATAAGAACATCCCAAGGCTCTTGCTCCATTAACCTCAAAGCCCAATCTCCCTGAGAGTGGATTAGATCGGTCACATCTTCAATAAAAGCCCGTTCGTTTCCTTGTTTGAATTGAACATTGGGCGCCACACGGTAATCGCCGAGCCCCAGCCGATGTCGAGCAATTAAATCCTCTGGATATGATATTTTTCCGCTTTTGGGGCTGAGAATACCCGAGATCATGAAGCCGTTTAGCGGCTGCGGTGGGTACGTGACAGGAACGTTCAAAACACCAACCTGATAGCCGGCATCCGAAAGCCTTTGCCAGAGCGTAGGCTGCTTTATCTTGGTGGCGTTTACCAACTGAAAAGCTGCGCCCGCTGGTTGAATGAAATCGAAGACACCATGTTTTCCCGGATTACAGCCGGTCATAAATGTCGGCCAAGCCGGGCTTGTGACAGGTGGCAGCGTCGACGCCAGATCGCTGTAAACGCCGCCCCGAATAAGTTTATCCAGGTTGGGTAGGTGCCCTCCCTCTATCCAAGGAAGAATCAGGTCGAAAGTGGCCCCATCAATGCCGATAATCAGTAATTTCATCTGCAGGCATTCTCGAAGTTATCTTGGTAAAGTTCTGTCATTTGCCTTGTGAGATTGCGGAACCGACCGAACTAAACCGGGTCAGAATCTTGGGCTCCAGGTTCTAAAGTATCGCGAATGTAGTAGATGGGCTTATCCTGGCTTTCGTGATAGGTGCGGACGACCAGTTCGGCAAGCAAACCCATGACGACGAATTGAACTCCCAGGATGATTAAGAGCACAGATAACATCAGAAGCGGTCGGTCACCAATCTGGACGCTACGAAAGCCATCGACACCTCCTGTAATTCCCGCCCACAGCTTGATTCCGGCGAGGTAGAGCCCAATAATAATGCCTACTGATACTGAAATGATGCCTACGCCACCAAAAAGATGCATGGGTCTGGCGGAGTACCGCCGGAGGAACAAAATGGTAACGAGGTCAAGAATGACCCGAAATGTACGGGAGATGCCATACTTTGAAATCCCGGCCACCCGTGGTCGATGGCTCACGGGTACCTCGGCCATCGTATAACCTGCGGCGCCAGCCAATTCGGGAATAAATCGATGCATCTCCCCATACAATCGCAAATCCCGAACAACTTCTCCCCGAAAAGCTCTCAGGGAACAACCTCTGTCGTGAAGTTTTACACCCGATAATCGGGCGATGAGGCGATTCGCGAAGTAGGATGGGACCTTTCGTAAGAGAAAACCGTCCTGCCGATCCTGGCGCCAACCATTCACAACATCGTGACCTTCCCCAAGTTTTTTTATGAGGGATGGGATATCTGCGGGATCATTCTGACGATCGGCGTCAATGGTTACAATGACGTCTCCTCGAGCATAATCAAAACCAGCAGCAAAAGCAGCTGTCTGTCCGAAATTGCGGCGAAACTGAATCGCTCCAATATGAGGATATTCCTCATGCAGAGATTTCATTATTTCAAAGCTATCGTCAGTGCTGCCGTCATCAATGAAGATCACCTCGTAATTAAAGCCAGAATCTGCAAGCGCGACAGTTATCTCCTCGACGAGTGGTCGCAGATTATCGCCCTCGTCGAGCACCGGAATTATGACGCTAAGGTCAACCGGCGATGCGGGTGTGGCTGCCTGTAAATGACTCATCTCAACCGTAGTTTTATCCTGTATTTCTGCCATGGTCGATGTCGATTCTATCACGCGGATCAAGGGAGACAAGCACTCTTCAATCCCCCGGAACCCCTGTACGATGTGAGTCGGAGACGCCAATCAATAATCAGCCTAAATCATCGGTTGAGCAAGTTCTTCCGTATGATTCAGGAGTCTCTGCCTGATCTGAATCCCTTAATACTCCCGCATTGGGGTTGCGTTGTGGTAACATCTGAGTATGGAAGTATCGGTTATCGCCACTGTCCTGAATGAGGGTGAGTCGCTGAATCGGTTGCTCGATTCGTTGGTAAATCAGAGCCGGAAGCCTGACGAGGTCGTTATCTGCGATGGCGGTTCATCTGACAACACGCTGGATATCCTGAACCGGTATGAAACCATCTTGCCCATTCATGTTGTTCATGCTCCAGGCAGCAACATCAGCCAAGGGCGAAATTGCGCTATCAGAGCTGCATCAGGACCGGTTATCGCAGCTACCGATGCTGGTGTGTTGTTGTCCCCTAAATGGTTGGAGGAGTTGATCAGACCGATAGAAGAATCTCTGGCGTCGATGGTTAGTGGATGGTTTGAAGCAGATCCTTACAGTAATTTTGAAGTCGCGATGGGGGCGACAGTCCTACCAGCGCTTTCGGACGTAAATCCGGACACTTTTTTACCTTCGAGCCGGTCTACTGCCTTTCTGAAAGAGGATTGGGAAGCGATCGGCGGTTATCCTGAATGGCTGGATTACGGTGAGGATCTAGTATTTGACCTCTCACTCTCCGAAAGAAACGGTCCGTTTTTCTTTGCCTCCAAAGCTGTTGTTTACTTTCGACCACGGTCTAATATGCGCATTTTCGCGCGGCAATACTATCAGTACGCGCGCGGCGATGGAAAAGCCAATCTCTGGCCGAAGCGTCATGCCGCTCGCTATCTTACTTACCTGGTTCTCCTGCCGTCTTTACTCAGGTTTATTTGGATAGGAAAATGGTTTGGCTGGCTGGGATTGTTCCTGGGTTTCGGAATTTACTGCCGTCGACCGGCACAACGGCTCTGGCCAATGACATCCGATTGGCCTCTAACGGCGCGTGTCCGCGCATTTGCCCTCATTCCATTCATCCGCCTGGTGGGGGATATTGCTAAAATGGTGGGTTATCCTGCCGGTCTTGCCTGGCGGTTTAGGTGGGGTCGACCAGAGGGATAAGAGAGAAGTAAGCGATTTTGACGACTCATATTGCCGGTGCTACGATTGTCCTCAGACAAAATGTGACTTACGTTGAAGCCGACTCTTAGGTCGGCTGTTTTTTTGCAGTATCAAGGCGATTGATCAGACGAATCGTCGCCAATAGTGGAGCATAACATGTCGTCACGCCGGCCAAAATCCGGTTTGTTGCTTAAGGGCGGCAATCGCGGTTGGCATGGTCATTAAAAGAACACCGCCGCGACGACCGCGTCGTGGACCTTCATGTTTACTGGTCATTCTTGTGCTGGTGGCGCTTGCCGTGGCTATCTACCTTCTGGCAAATATAGATGCAGCCAGAGACCAGGTGGAGTTGCTCCTACCTCCGCCAACTCCTGAGCCAACGCGATCGGCGGCCTCCTATGCTACGAGCGCAGCCCTTCTCGAACGTGATGGCGACCATGTAGGAGCCGTCGCAGCCTACGAACAAGCTATCCTGCTAGATGGAAGTCGGGTAGAGTTTTACATCCCCCTTATTGAGCGCCTTATCCGGTTGAGAAGGTTTGATGAAGCCCTGACTTGGGCGGAGCAAGCGGTGATTCTTGCGCCGGAGAGCGATCGGGTGTGGGGTGTGCTAGCCGGCGCTCAGCTGGCTCAGGGCGAGCGTCTGGCAGAAATCGGTGATCCGACAAACGCCGATCTTGCCTACGCGGAAGCCGTCAGGTCCGCCCGCATGGCATCGGACATCAATCCGGCAAATGCAGAGGCTTTCGCCTACCTGGCCGGCGCCATGGCGCAGCTTGGACCAAGTCAACAAGTGAGAGCTCAGGAGGCAGCCGAGATCGCCCTCACAATGGATCCTGAAAACCCAATCGTGCGCCTACATATGGCCACAGTTCTTGAGTTACAAGGTTTCTATCAATCCGCTATCGAACAGTACCAATATGCCCTCGACCGAAACCCCGGTCTACCGGAGCTCTATATTGGATTGGCTTACAATTTCTATGCTCTTAACGACATACCCACAGCAATTCTTACCTTTCAAGATGCGTTGGATGCTGATTCAGACAACCCAGACGCTTACGACGGTCTGGGTTGGATGTATTTCCTGATAGGCGAGTATCCAACAGCCGAAGAAAACCTGGTCAAGGCAGTTGAGCTTGATCCTGAAATGGTTCGCGGACATGCGCACTTGGGTGCAGCCTATTATCGGAACTTGAACTATGACAGCGCGATACCCGAGCTCGAGACGGCTGTCGAGCGCTACAATAACGTTACTGTTTCGAACTCGACCTATTTCATTATGCTGGGGCTGGCCTACTACTTTAAAGATGAAGCGAACTGTGTTGACGCTGTTCCGCTATTCGAGAGAGTTCTCAGTACAATACCCGAAGACATCTACGCCCAAGATGGTCTGGATAGATGCCGTGCAGCCGGGTTGGGAGCCAGTCAGTAACCCCATAGTTGGGATGGCGGACAGGGGAGCACGGAAGGTCAACTGGCCCGTGCCGACCAATTTGGCAATCTAATCACGAGAGTGCCAAAAAACGCTTGACAATCGCCTAAACTATGTTAGAATATTTTCGATAGTTAGCACTCGCGATACGAGAGTGCTAAATACCCACTTTAACCACAATAAAATCATAGCGAAAAGGAGAAATTCTTCTATGTCCAAGAAGCTAAAACCGCTTGGCGATCGACTGGTTATCAAGCCCAAAGAACAGGAAGAGACCACACCATCAGGATTGGTACTTCCGGAAACAGCGAAAGAGAAACCCCAGCGTGGCACGGTAATTGCTACCGGCCCGGGGCGTCGCGATGACGATGGAAAGCGCATAGAGATGGACGTTGCCGTTGACGACATCGTTCTCTACGCAAAGTATGCTGGCACTGAAATTAAGATTGATGGTGACAAACTGTTAATCCTCAAGGAATCCGACGTTCTGGCCATTGTAGAAGGCTAGTTACGCGATTAAGGAGAAAGTTAAACATGGCAAAACAACTCATCTTTTCTGAAGATGCGCGCCGAAAACTAAAGCGGGGCGTTGACACGATTGCTACGGCAGTATCCACAACTCTTGGTCCGAAAGGACGCAACGTTGCACTGGATAAGAAATTTGGCGCACCTACGATCACACACGACGGTGTTACAGTCGCAAAAGAGATCGAACTCGAAGATCCTTATGAGAATATGGGCGCCCAGCTGCTGAAAGAAGCAGCTACGAAGACCAATGACATCGCTGGCGATGGGACAACGACGGCCACGTTATTGGCTCAGAATATCGTCAATGAAGGACTAAAGAACGTTGCTGCGGGCGCGAATCCCATGCTCTTGAAGCGTGGTATTGAGGCCGGAACCGACGCCCTGTCTCAGGCCATTACAGACATGGCTGTCTCAATCGACAGCATGGAAGAGATCGCCAGTGTGGCCGCAATATCGGCCCAAGATCCTGAAATTGGAAAACTCATCGCCGAGGTGATGGACAAAGTAGGTAAAGACGGCGTTATCACCGTCGAGGAATCACAAAGCCTTCAGTTTGAGCAAGAGTACGTGGACGGTATGCAGTTCGACCGTGGGTACATCAGCCCCTATTTCATCACTGACTCTGACTCTATGGAATCTGTAATTGAAGATGCTTACTTGCTTATACATGACAAGAAGATCAGTTCAGCCCAGGATCTCGTTCCCATCCTTGAAAAGCTAATTCAAACTGGAAAACGAAACCTGGTTATCGTCGCCGAGGATATCGATGGCGAAGCATTGGCTACTCTAGTGCTCAATAAATTGCGAGGAACGTTGAATGCCCTGGCAATTAAAGCCCCTGGATTCGGCGACAGACGGAAAGCTATGCTGCAGGACATTGCCGTTCTTACCGGTGGCCAGGTAATCACTGAGGAAATGGGTCGCAAGTTAGAGAGCGTCCAAATCACAGACCTGGGAAGGGCCGGAAAGGTTATATCAACCAAGGACGATTCGACGATTGTCGATGGAGGCGGAGATGAGGACCAGATCAAAGGACGTGTTGAGCAGATTAAAGTTGAAATCGACCGCAGCACATCTGATTACGATAGCGAAAAACTACAGGAAAGATTGGCCAAACTGGCCGGTGGTGTAGCTATTATTCGCGTTGGCGCAGCGACGGAAGTCGAACTGAAAGAAAAGAAGCACCGTGTCGAAGACGCTTTAAGCGCCACACGCGCGGCCGTGGAAGAGGGTATCGTCCCGGGTGGAGGCGTTGCTCTAATCAATGCGCTACCTGCCCTTGACGACGTAGAGGCCGGTGGAGACGACTTTCAGACTGGCGTCAAAATCCTCCGGACCGCACTGGTTGCGCCGATGAGAAAGATCGCAGAGAACGCCGGCAAAAACGGCGACGTCATCATTCAGAATGTGCGCTCGGAGCAAGAGAGCAATGACGACAAGAATATTGGCTATGATGTCTTGAAAGAAGAATATGTGAACATGATCGAGAGCGGTATCATCGATCCGGCCAAGGTTACCCGGGGCGCACTTGAGAATGCTGCCAGCATCGCAGCCATGATTCTGACGACCGAGGCGCTGATAACCGATCTACCTGAGAAGGATGAACCAATGCCGGGTGGAATGCCACCAGGCGGAATGGGTGATTTCTAAGCCTTAAGAAGCGTACTGATTTTTTCTCGGTACGGATAAGTGACGAGAATTACATCTAAAATTAGTAGACAAAGACCCCTCGCAGAGGGGTCTTTTCTTTTTTATTGAACCTAAGTACACTCTGTAACCGGACGTGACACGAATCGTCAGCAATATCTCGTTAAACCAATCTGAATGATATAGATGCGCAGGTAATGCCAGGATGGGTAAAGTATTAGTCGAGAAAATGATGCCTGTCTTACAGGCGACCAAATGGCCGGAAACGATCGAGGCCACGCAGCAAGGCCGGCAGGCCTATATGGTTGGTCTCGATAAGGTGGATCAGTTCTCCGAAGATCCGAAGATCTTAACCTCAGCCCTCAGGACTTTTCAGTCAGGCGAATCCCGTCCCTATGCCTTGGCCGGCGTGGCTTATGTATTGTGCCTGGCTTCTATCGAGAAAGATGGTTCGTACTCAGAGGCCGGTCTAAACGTCTCCTTGGAATGGTTAGAGAAGGCCCAGGCGTTGGCTCCAGATCTGCTAGAGATCAACATGATCGAGGCATTTATCTATGTATACAGCGGCCGATATGAGGATGCGCGTATCATTCTTGATTACCTAGAAGCCATAGACGGCACTGATTATTACGTTCTAACCGCGGAAGCTGCCTACTGGTTTAAGCAGCGAAAGCTTGACGAGACAATCACCTGGCTTCAGCGGGCCATCTCTGAAGCTGATACGGTTCCTCGCAAACTCAGGTTAAGAGTTAAGCTGGGCGATTGTTACCTGACCTTCGGGAAAAATGAAAACGCACTCGAGGTTTACAAAGAAGCGATTCATTTCGCTAAGGAAAATCCATCGTTGTGGCATAAGATGAGTGTTGCCTACTGGCGGTTGGAAGATTACGATGAAGCGGCCCGCTGTAATAAACGAGCGTTATCTCTTCGCGAAGATTATGCTGAGGCGTTGAAGATGCAATCCGCATTGAAGGAAAAACAAGATTCCGGGGGGTTAGCAAGCCGTCTTTTCGGCCGTTGAGATATACCTGATACGCTAGATCATCGGAGTACAAATCGATGCGACCCTGCATCGAAGATCAGCCAGATCTCAGAAAAGTCTTCTCTTTCGACTCGGTATTCTTGTTTGGGGACAAACTTTGGGGATAGAGTTGTCGCAAGCTCAGGATCGCAGACTCTCGAGAAAATGCAGTACTTGCTCGAGGATTTCGTCAGGTTGGAGCGAGCTGGTGTCAAGATAAAGATGACAGTGTTGTCTGGCATGTGCTAGCCGGCGCTCCTGTTCGGCAAGATCTGATTCGCGGAAGGTGGTTTTTGGGCGTCTGGCTTTGATCGTCTCATAGTCTACATCTAAATAGATCAGAACATCAGGAGCGCTAATGCGTCGCCACATGTCAGGCACAAATGAATGATCTTGAGCGACGTGGTGTGCCTCATAACCTGCCTGGCTTAAGGAGGTGACAAGGGTGCTCTTTCCCGAGGCGTCCGCTCCGACTACGGCGATTCGAAAAGAAGGGTTCTCGTTAGAGGGCATTGGTAGCCATTTGGTAATTCCAGATGGGATATGGAAAGTAGGCTTAATTCACAAGAATTCTCAAAGAGGCAACCGGCCGGTCAGTCGCCTGGATTCGTCCCCTCGTTTACTGCTAACGGAAATTGCCATGACACTGATGTCGTCACCAGGACGTCCGCTGTCCATTTCAACCGCGGAATCTAGCAGGTTATCGACAATCAGCTGGGGATCTCTGATTCCTTCCTCCAACATAGATGAAACCAGAGATTGCGGGTCGAACACATCGGAGCCACTTATGCTTCCGGCGTGCTGCAAGCCATCGGTGTAGACAACGATCAACGTATCGGGCTCCAAAGGAATCTCGCTGATACTTGGCTTGACGTTTCGGTTTACACCCACCACGCTCGAAGGTTCGTCAAGAAGAAAACAACCACGCTCGGCTGTATGAACAATAACTGGGGCCGGGTTATTTCGCGAGATGACGAGAGTTCTTGACCGCGTGTCGACTGACAAGATATTGAGCGTTGCGCTCACCTTCCCCTTGCGATATGTGTAGAGGTAGTCATGTGCGGCTCTCGCCACAGCTCCGTCACGTACCCCCTCGGATAGCAACTGGACCGCTTTCCTGGCCACGACATTGCTGATTGCCTTCGCAGAGCGACCACTCCTTTGGCCATCGACCAAGACCATCGACAGGCCGCCATGCGGGCGCTCGATCATCTCGAGTGTATCTCCGCTCTCTCGTGACGCATATTTTCCTATCTTCGCAACAGCGAACTGTAGTTCCATGATTTACCGAGGGTTTGCGGGGTAAAAATACCGCCTCCAAAGGCCGATCTCCGGCCTGACTTACGCTACTCTTCTCTAATCTCAAGCTTAGCCAGACTGGCGACAAGCTTCTTTATTCCCAAATCGCTGAAAGCGACAACTACCTCCTCATCAATACCGGTCAAATTGCTTTCGATTACGACGCCTTCACCAAATTTCTGGTGGTACACATTTTGACCCGTACTATACTTGGCCTCTGTCACGACCCTTGCTCTTTGGCTAGGTTGTGAGGGTGCACGAGTGCTCGGTTCCGGTAGATCTTTTCTAACTCCTCCACCATCGACATTCGATTCGTGGGATTTGGGAGTTGACCGGGACCAATCCCAGCTGCTGGCTTTTTCAATGGTCACGCGGCGGCGTTTTTGGAGGTTGCTTCCTTCGACTAGTTCAACTGGTATGTCATGTAAGAAACGCGACGGAACAGTTACCTGTGACTCACCGAAAGAAGTGCGACGAAAGGCATAGGAGAGAAAGACTCGATCTAAGGCACGGGTGAGACCCACATAAAACAGCCGTCGCTCCTCGGCCAATTCCTCGCCATCCTCCAGCGAACGGCTGTGCGGAAGCGAGCCATCGGCCAGCCCGACGATAAATACCACCGGAAACTCCAGGCCTTTGGCTGAATGCAGCGTGAGTAATGTTGGCGCGTCGGCGTTATCCTCTAGATTGTCTATATCCGATACAAGAGCCACCTGCTCCAGAAACTGGCCAAGATCGTGGTCTTCATATTCAATAGCCACCCCGAGCAGTTCCATCACGTTTGCCCATCGATCTCGGCCCATGTCCGTCCCGTCATCGATATATGAGCGATAATCCACACCTTCAAGGATCGAATCGAGAAGATCGCCGACAGTTATCTGGGCACTTAATTCAATCCAGTTATGGAGCAGGTTGCCAAAACGAGTGAGAGCACTATAGGCTCTACCGGAGAAAGGATGCTGGATGTTATCGTTACTAACCAGCTTCAGGAGCGCCTCCCCGGGCCGCCAGCCGTTTGCCTCGGCCCAATCATACAAAACCTCAAGTGTTTTTTTGCCGATTCCACGAGGGGGCGTGTTAATTGTTCGGCCGAAGCTGACCGAATCGATCGGGCTATACACGAGACGCAGGAAGGCAATAAGGTCTTTGATCTCACGACGGCTGTAGAAACGAGTAGCTCCGACGAGGCGGTAATTCACACCGGCCCGTATAAAAGCTTCCTCGAGAACACGACTCTGGGCATTGGTGCGGTACATAACTGCGCAGCTGCCAGCCAGTGTGCCATCTTTTTCTAGCCTTGCGATGGTATCTACGACCATGGTCGCTTCGTCTGCCTCGTTGTAGGCTTCACTTAGCTTGATCAGTTCGCCACCTTTACGATCGGTGAAGAGTTCCTTATCTACTCGATCATGATTCCGGCGAATAACGGCCTTGGCCGCATCGAGAATTATCTGTGTTGAGCGGTAGTTTTGCTCTAGTAAAATTTGCTGGGACTTAGGGAAATGCTGGCCAAAACGCCTGATATTTCGAAAGTCAGCTCCACGCCATCGATAGATCGATTGGTCTGCATCTCCAACAACAAAGATATTCTCATGATAGGCTGACAGTCTTTTCAGAAGTTCGTACTGGACGGTGTTCGTATCCTGAAATTCATCCACCAGGATGTGCTCGTACCTTCTCTGGTACCGCTCCAGGATGTCCGCATGCTCGTCGAATAGTAAGACGGCGTTCATCAGCAGATCGTCGAAATCCATGGCGTTGTTAGCCACCAATATCTCCTGGTATCGCTGGTATACTCTTTTTGTGATTTCCGTGGGGTAGTTGTTAGCGGAATAGTCGTCGGCCGAGACGATCTCGTTTTTCGCATTACTGATGTTGTTCAACATCCTGTTTGGTTGGAATCTTGAATCGTCAATATTCAGGTCGGCAAGCGCCTGCGAAACCACGCGCCGTTGATCAGCGGAGTCAAAGATCAGAAATCTGTTGTCATACCTGGACAAGGACTCGGATTCACGCCGGAGAATCCTGACGCAAGTAGCGTGAAAAGTTCCCAAGGTCATACCCTGGGGATCGCCATCCAGCAGAGCATTAACCCGATGCACCATTTCGCGCGCGGCTTTGTTGGTAAAAGTAACCGCCATGATGCGCCAGGGTTCGACTCGCTTCTCGCGAATCAGGTAGGCGATGCGGTGCGTGAGGACTCGTGTCTTTCCACTTCCAGGCCCTGCCAAAACCAAGATTGGTCCACCACTTGCCGTGACGGCCGACCGTTGGGCTGGATTTAGACTGTCTAGGATATCTACTTTGCTCATACCATATACTGTTTCAGATCTATCAAAATTGCGGCCCTCATTATAGTCGCCTTAACTCAAAATCGTTAGTGTTCTAAGGGTCTCGATCAGGTGTTCAGAGGTTTGACAGCACTATGGCCCTCTGCTAGAATCCGCCCCGCTAGTCGGCCCATTCGTCTAGCGGCCTAGGACGCGGCCCTCTCAAGGCCGAAACACGGGTTCGAGTCCCGTATGGGCCATTGTCTGATTCGGAGGTTTCGTCAATCATTGGGCGAAGCCTCCTTTTTAGTGACAAAGTTATCTGCGACGGGTATGCTATGGCATAGCCTAATGACCAATTGTGATTGGTAATATGACCGCCTCCACCGAAGAATCTATTCAGGTCATCGACCGGAGCCGCTATCGTCACATACTGTGGTTTTTTGCCCGTGTAATCATCCATTTGGTATGGTGGGATCTATTTCTGGGCAGATTCCTGAACGAACCAGTCCGGCGCACGCGACCCGAACGTTTTCGCCGCCTGTCAGGCCGTTTTCGTGTCCTGGCGCTCAACATGGGCGGGGTGATGATCAAATTGGGGCAATTTCTGAGCTCGCGCGTCGACGTGTTGCCTCCAGAGATCACTGAAGAATTATCTGGACTCCAGGATGAGGTTCCACCGGTCCCTTTCACCGGTATCCAAGAAGTTCTAGAGGCCGAATTAGGGGAGTTAGGGCAGCATTTCTCAGAGTTCGAGACGGCGCCCGTGGCGGCAGCATCGCTAGGCCAGGCACACCGAGCCTGGCTAGTTCCAACAGACCGTCGTCAAAGAACTCGTGGCCAGGCAGTGGTTGTGAAAGTGCAACGCCCAGGTATCGAGGATCTGGTCAGAACCGACCTGGCTGCTCTTAATGTAGTCGCTCGCTGGGCCATGCGTTACCGGCCGATTCGAAAACGAGCCAATGTGCCAGCCCTCATGAATGAGTTTTCATCCACCCTATGGGAGGAGTTGGACTACGTCTCCGAGGCGGACAATGCTGAGAGGTTCGCCGAGATATTCTCCGGTCACGATGACATAGTCATTCCATTCGTCTATCGCCAACACTCCACTCGCAGAGTGTTGGTTCTTGAGGATGTTAGCGGGATCAAGATCACCGACTTGGAGGGAATGAAAACCGCAGGGATCGACCCTTCAGAGGTGGCAGAACGCGTGCTGGACGCCTATTTCCAACAGATATTTAAGACGGGTTTTTTTCATGCCGATCCGCACCCTGGAAACCTTTTCGTATTGCCTTACGGATCCGAAAGACGACCTTCGGATGGACGCAATCGACCATTCCGGCTGTCCTTTGTTGATTTTGGCATGGTTGGCCATATCGAGGACCTGATGGGAGACAGCCTACGAAGCGTTCTCGTAAGTATTACCCAGCGCGACGCACGGGGATTGACTGAGGCTTACAACGATCTCGGTTTCTTTTTACCTGGAAGTGATTTGGACCGAATCACCGAAGCCCAGGAGCGGCTGCTGAACCAACTTTGGGGACGCAATCTGCTTGAACTTAGCAAGCCCGATCCACGGGAAATGCACGAACTGACCCGAGAATTCCGAGATATCTTGTTTGAATTTCCATTTCAGGTTCCACAGGATTTTATTTTCTTAGGCCGAGCGGTCGGTATGCTCTCTGGCCTTGCGTCCGTACTCGACCCTGACATCAACCCCTGGCATCTAGCCGAGAGATATGGAAGAGAGATTATTCGCAGCCAGGAAGCATGGGACATCAGCATCGCGGCTGTGACCGAGTGGTTGAAGCTGTTTATCGCTCTACCCACTCAATTGAACCGGGTTCTTGCGGACGCCGAGTCGGGCCGCCTGAAGGTACGCATGTTGCCTGATCGATCGTTATTGACACAGCTAAACAGAATAGAGAGGCGAATTGGCCGTCCCAATTGGAGTGTTCTAGCGGCAGCCATGCTCCTCTCGGGCACGCTTCTATATACCAATGGCGAAATAGAGCTCGGAATCCTCAGCTGGACTGTCGCCGCGTTCCTGTTCGTTTTGATGCTGCTGCCCCGAGGTTAAGCGGCGACGGTTTAGAGGTCCATGGGCGCAGCCCAATTCGTCTTTCCAGGTTTCAACTGGCCTCACTAAATATGATCTTCTCGATCTGGGGGAAATAAGTCAGAACTCTGGTTGTTTGTTTTACTTAGAACTGGCTCTGCCTTAGATTGTTGGAGGAACAGGCCTAATACACTCAAGAAAACACCGAGGTATATCATAACATCTGCCACGTTAAAGATCCCCGGTCTGAGTGGCGTATTGATGAAATCTAGGACCTCGCCAACAATTATTCTATCCACTAAATTCCCTAACGCTCCTCCAATGATTAACGCCAAACCTATGCGAAGCAAGGACAATTTATGGGGAGTACGCCTCATGAAGATATACAGTCCAACGACAACACCGATTGTTAGCCATCCGATGGCGGGACCTATCCCCTGAAACATCCCGAAAGCTATGCCGCTGTTATAAACTGGCTGCAATTTGAGTAAGGGATGAACATCGGCGATGGCGCCGTCCGCCAGAAAATCCGCAGCCCACCATTTAGTGACTCTGTCGACTGCGAAGGCGAGGATTATAACTAAATGGGGAAGCATAATGTCAACAAAAACGACTACTCTGGATTGGGGATTGCAGAACTACCTGGTTCGAATTCCGTTAGTCATCCTGCTCGCTACTGGCCAGGAGAGCTCGAATTCGTCCAGCAATTCCCGCGGGCTGTTCTAAACCTAATTTCTCGCGAATCTCTCTGAAAGATGGCTCAGTAAGTTTTGTGCCGTCAGGAAAAACCAGTGTCGGCACACTGGCAAATCCATCGTTTATCGCTATCAACTTTTGCCGGGCCTCGTCATCGCGGTCAATATTGACCAGGTCATGGGTTATCTCGTTTCTCTTTAGAAAACCTTCGACACTGCGGGCCTGCGCGCACCAGTTTGCTGTGTATAAAATTATTCTGTCAGGAGTTGAGTCATTCATAGAAGGTTGGGTGTTCGGGCCGTCCAATAGGCTAATACAGATCGCTATCGCAAAGATGATCTCTATAGCCAGACCAATGGAATTGATTCATCCAGCAAATCACCGTAGTGACTCTAATCGCTGGCGGCATCGGTGTCAGTACCGCGGCTTACCTCAGTCAAATCGTACTCGGCCTGGCTGATGAAGTGTCCCCCGTTCATCTCTTCACTGACTATGGTGAAGCTGCGGTCGAAGTGAACGACAGTTGGTATTTGTTGGAAGCAACGACTATCGACCACAGTCTTGCGCCACACAAATCCATCGTCGGTGCGATTGAGATCATGATGCTTATTTATCCGGAGTCGAACTCGTTTCTCGCAGCGATCACATTGGACGTAGACGAAGAATCCATCGCTGCCAGAATTATTGGAGCTACTGTCACTCCTTCCACCAAAAAGTCGTTTTAGGAAGCTCATAGATCTATTCTACTTTGGCTGTTCAGGTTGGCAAAGATGCTTGCCACTCATATGCAGATGGGTTAGACTAAAAAAGCAACCAACAAGCGTTCCACTATGAGTAGTACCAGAACGAAATAGGAAAATGACATGGGAGATTTCAGGTTCGAGATCTGGCCCACAGAATTCTACGTCATTACGCAGCATTTTGGGATTAACCGGCGTAATTATGCTCAATTTGGCTTACCTGGCCATGATGGCATTGATATCAGGGCGCCAGTAGGCAGCAAGGTATTCTGTGTTGCCGATGGTGAAGTGTATCGCGTATACAATAAGCCAACAGGCCACAACTACGGAATTCATGTGCGTGTTTCTCACAGTAACGGCTACCGGACGATCTATGCCCATTTGCAACGAACCTTAGTTCACCAGGGACAGATCGTTGAAGCTGGTACGGTCCTGGGAATGGCCGACAGTACTGGTAATAGCTTCGGTACGCATCTCCACCTCACATTGAAGAAGGAAGGGGCAAGAGTGGGTGGATGGCCAAATGAGATTGTTGACCCTACACCATATCTTCTGCCTTTGCTTGGATGGAAAGAACCGGCGGGACCTTATGTCGATGGCTGGTTAATCTATGACAGCATATATGAGCAGGGGGAGTTAGCCCAAGTGAATGCCGGCGGGGCAACGTTGTATGTTAATGCCAACCAGAAATATCCTCTTCCTGAGGGCACGATTGTTATTCTTGTTTCAAAGCGCATGCCATATGCCAGGGTCAGAGTGCCCAAAGCTGCGATAGGAGTCGAAGACAGCGCTTTCAGAACACCTGCACCGGAACCACCTCCAATAATGGCGACGGTTGATGGGTGGGCCTGGAAAAGGTATCTGGTCGTTGCCGGAAAACAGGCTGTGGTCGGATCACATGGCGTTAACGTTCGCGCGGGCCCTGAAAGGACCGCACTCAACGTGGGAATGGTTAAAGCAGGCAGTACGGTGGGCGTGCTGGGTCCAGCCAGTGGCCAATTTAGACCGGTCCGGATAAGACGCAACGATTTCATTGAACCGGTCACTTTGCCGGATCCTCCTCCCGGGCTCGCCAAGATGCCACCGGACGACGGCTATCTGGGCTGGGTCCTGACCCAGTACCTCAGCCCGCTCGAAGGACAGCTGGCGCTGACTTCACGTTTCGGCGTTAACCTTAGGAATCGGCCTAACGAAGATGGGCAAAATGTCGGGCTAGTCAAAGCATTCGCTACGGTTAGAATCGCCGGCGAAGCAAGCAATGAATATTCGCCCGTATTGGTTCGAAAGGATGACGTTCTCAACGTCATTGATCCCTATCCGGATGTATCGATCCCCGATCCTTTGCCAGCGGTGATACCGGTTGCGACGAAGCCAAGATCAGATGAAAGAACAGAGCCAGGTTGGTCATTCACTAGTGGTCTGACGATCATGGGAAACACCGCACGCGTTGCGGAGTACGGCAGCAATTTGCGTGAAGAACCACGACGCGACGCCAGAAAGACCGGCTACATCCCTCCGGATTCGATCGTAGTTGTCACCGGTCCGCCCCAAGGTGAGTTTACTCCAGTCCGCGTGTGGGAAAGGCTTCTAAAGCCTCCGATTTCAGATGATGAGGACAAGGATCTCGATTCACTGATCCTCGGACGAGCGCGAATTGGCCTGCATGCCTCCGCTGATCCCGACATTTCGGAGGACGAGCACCGTGTGTTCGCCGAACTGCGCCCAGGAATCATAAAAGTCCTTTCGATGCACAGCGCGGATGATATCGCACGCCTGGCAGCTACGCACGAGCAAGCTCACTGGGTGATCCGCGCCTTTTTGAGTTTTGGCGAACGCCACATTACACCGGGCCAGTTTGTAAATGATACAATCAAAGATGTCCGACGAGCCCTCGATCAATTAAAAGAGAGGAACATAGTTGTCGAACTGCACAACGAGCCAAATGTGATTTCAGAAGGACTGGCTACTAGTTGGACGGATGGCGAAGCTTTTGACAAATGGTGGCTTGATCTCTTGGGAAGGTATCGAAGTGCCCTGTCAGGGATTCGATTCATCTATCCAGGCCTCTCGACTGGCAGTACAGTCACGGGTGTGAAACAAGATCACATTCAATTTCTTGAGGCGAGTCGTGGCGCCGTCGAGGCAGCCGATGGGATCGGGGTCCATCTATACTGGTCCAACGTCTTTCCTATGAGAGAGGCGCTGTCGATGTTAGACGATTACATCAGCCGTTTTCGAGATCAACCTATCTGGATCACTGAAGCAGGAAGGACAGACGGTGGGGATTCGGCGGCTAAAACAGCACAAGAGTACCTGAGATTCTGGAGCGAGCTCCAGAAAAGAACCGTTGTCCAGGGAGTGACCTACTTCGTGGCATCGGCTACTAACCCGCAATTCGCCTCTCAGGTATGGGTTGGAAAGGATATTGCCAAGTTAGTAGGTAGAAGGTAGCGCTACGCTACAGCGCTTCTACTCCCCTATCAACTGCTTGAATTCCGGATCCTGATGTAGCGATTCGAGATCAGGATCCCGCCGCACCCACTCTAACTGGACCTGATGTTTCTCCAAGGCCACGCTCAACAGGATCAGTGCCTGATCCTTGTTGCCGGCGATTGCCTCTAGACAGGCTCGATTGTACTCGGTTTCTTGTGCGATTAACTCGCGGGCGATGGTTATTTGGGTATCGTATTCGTCCAGTCGCCCTAGTTTCCGATATAGTCCTGCCAGTGATCCCCTTGAAAGAGCATCGTCAGGATCCATATCGACCGCTTTCTGATAGGCATCCAGAGCACTATCAGGCTGACCACTGGCGTTGTATACGTCCCCAAGGTTAGCGTAGGCTGTGGCGTCTTTGGGATCTAGGCTAGTTGCTTTCCGATACGCTTCCATGGCTTCCGGCCACTTGCCTGAGTCACGATATAAATTGCCCAGACCGAGATATGTTCCGGCATCATTGGGATCAAGAGCCTGAGCCTGTTCGTAGACTTTCATGGCCTCATCTTTTCTGCCGAGATCAGCGTAGACATCCGCGAGTCCACGGAAGGCAGCCACAGTAGCGGAGTTGAATTTAGAGGCTCTTTCAAAGGCGCTTAGAGCATCAAACGGTCTCTTTAGAGCTCGGTAGACGTTACCGAGCCCGACATAGGGAGCGGCTTGCTGCGAATTAAGGCTGATCGCTCGTTGGTAGGCGGCGATCGCCTCATCTATTCTTCCAAGTTGAAAATATACATCTCCCAGTCCCGAGCGCGCGACCGGATCCCTGGGATCCAAACTTATCGCCTTTTGAAATGCCGATAGTGCGCCGTCTAGCTGCCCTAATCTGGTGTAAATCCCACCGAGACCTGAATGGATGGCAGAAAAATCCGGGTCTTGTTTGAGAGCCTGTTTGTAAGCCCGTAGCGCCTGCTCATCTCGGCCCAGATGGGCATATACGCTCCCGAGTCCCGCGAGAGCGGAGCCGTTCTGCGAATCAAACTCGAGTGCTTGCTGATATGCCTCCAGGGCTTTCTCTACCTCTCCCTGCTCCAGAAAGACAGCTCCTAAACCACTGTTAGCCCTTGAGTCCATCGGAGCTATAGCGCTGGCCCGCTCGTAGATGTCCAGGGCTTCTTCCAAACGGCCGGAGTTTAGATACATGCGGCCTAAATGATCGTAAGCTAGCGGATCGTTGGGCGCCAGTTCTAAAGCATGTTGGTAGGCTGTGATTGCCTCGGTTGGTCGGCCCAGGTCGGCGTAAACGGTTCCCGCGCCAAAATACGGTTCGGCGTAGTCCCCTTGTCGCTCTAAAGCGCGTTGGTAGGCAACAAGTGCATCGTATGTGCGACCACGATCGCGTTGAATATTACCAAGTCGATAATAAGCGGCCGCATATTCCGGATCGACATTGAGTGCTTTTTGGTAGGAAGCGACGGCTTCGTCCATCTTGCCCTGAGCGTGCAATATCGCGCCGATCCCAGTAAACGCTGCCGGCTCCTCTGGGTCTATTTCTATCGACATTTGGTAGGCGTGCAAAGCTTCGTCATTACGCCCAAGCTCTCGGTTAGCGTCGCCGGTCAAGCAATATAAGTCGGCCGAGTCCATGCCCAATTCTCTTGACTTTTGGGCAGCATCTAGCGCGTCCTCGTAGTGGTGTAAGGCGAGGTCTGTTTTCCCCAGGCTGAAATACGCAGCGCCGTTATCAGGATCCAACTCGATATAATGTCGGAAAGCTGAATCAGCTTCCCGTAATCTTCCCAGCTTTACGAGGGATTGAGCTAGACCAAGGTGTGTTTCTTCAAGGGAAGGATCGAGCTCTACAGAAGCATGAAACGCTTCGACTGCAGCCTCATATTGGTCCATCTTTCGCAACGTGCTGCCCAACCCGGCGAAGGCGGGAGCCGACCGCGAATCTATCTCCACCGCTCGTTGATAGGTCGCTTTCGATTCATCATATTTTTCAAGAGCCAGATAGGCGGCACCAAGTCCTACCTGTACCTCGAGATCAGCTGGGTCCATTTCGGCCGCTCTACGATAGGCTTTATAGGCCCGCTCAGCATCTCCCTGGGCGGCGCATGTTTCGGCTACGCCCTTGAGAGCAACCAGGTCAGATGTATCAAGGCTCAAGGCCTGCCAATAGGATGCCAAGGCTTTCCTCAATCTACCGAGCGCGCGCTGGACATAACCCAGACCTATGTAGGACCTTGTCTGTTCTGGACTTACGTCAACAGCCCTTTGGTAGGCACCAATCGCTTCGTTGAACTGGCTCCGTGATCGATAGACATCTCCCAGCCCATTTAAGGCATCGAGATTGTCTTCATCATCTTCCAGAACCTGCAGATATGCATTGATTGCCCCTTCGTACCGGCCTAATGACCGGTACAGGTTGCCTAAATCAACGAGAGCCACAGAATTGGGATCCAGATCTAGAGCTTGTTCATATGCCTCCAGAGCTTTGTCGAGATGGTTGGTCTTATATTGAACTTGACCAATCCCACCATAGGCCGCAGCCATCTGTGGCTCAATGGTAAGCGCCTGGTGATATGAATAGAGCGCCTCCTCATGTTGCTCACTTGCTGCATAAGCATCCCCCAGACCTTTGTGGACACGAGAATTTTGATCATCGTAGGCCAGTGCTGAACCATATACTGAAAAAGCATTGTCGTACCTTCCGGTTGCCACGTAAACATCCCCGAGTCCACGGTAAGCTTCTACATTCAGGGGGTCGTATCCGGCCGCTTTCTGAAAAGCATCTTCAGCTTTTTCATATTTGTTCACGGCCAGGTAAGCGTCCGCCAGACCAATGTAGGCCTCCGCATCATCGGGTTCCTCACGTATGGCTTGCTTATATGCCAATAAAGCAGCGTCAAATCGTCCAACAGATTGATATTGATCGCCGAGTACACGATAGGGAAGGGGAGAGCTGGAGTCGATTTCTAAGGCGCGTTCAAATGATCTAACTGCATCTTCGGATCTGCCCAACTGAGCTCGCAGGGCGCCAATTGCGGCATGGGGGGCAGCCCAGTCAGAGCGAACTGCCAATGCCTCCTCGAGAACAGCCTCGGCCGAATCCAGGTCGCCAACCGCCATTCTTCCTTCTCCCAATCCCAGAAGCGCCCGCGCATCCTTCGGGTTCAAGGCCAGTGCCTGCTCGTAGGTGGCGATCGCTTGCTGGTGTTGCTTGAGGCTTTTTTGGACATCCCCCAGACCTGTATGGGCATCGACATCAGCCGCGTCTAGTTCGACAGCCAGCTGGTATGCCGCCAGGGCCTCGTCCGTGCGTCCTAGCTTTCGATAGACAGAGGCCAGACCACGATGTGCCTGTGCCTGACTCGAGTCGAGCTCCAGAGACTTCCTGAACATGTCCATTGCATCGTCATAGTGACCCTGCGCCGTCAGTATCTCGCCCACCTTGTTATAGGGAGCTGTCCATTTCGGCCTTATTTCCTTCGCCTTATTGAAGGCGTCCAACGCTTCGTCAAGCTGACCAAGACGCTGATAGACGGCTCCTAAGCCCAAGTACGCTACTGGATGGTCGTTGTCCAGTTCTAGAGCCCGCTGGTAGGCTGACAGCGCTTCCTCGCTCTGATCGAGTCGTAAGTGAGCTTCTCCGGTACCAATCTGTGCGTCAACGTAATACGGGTCGATTTTCTGGGCCTGTTCAAAAGCTTTCAACCCATCGAGAGGTTTGTTGAGCGTGATATAGACCCTTCCAAGCCCTGTATAGGCGACGGGATCCTTTAGATTTATGGCCAATGCTTTCTGAAAAGTTTCGATAGCTTCACCAGTCCTGCCCAGTTCAGTGTAGGCAAATCCAAGTTTGTTGAGCGTGCTGGATTCCTCAGGCTGCGACACCAACACCTTCAGGTACGCCTCAATAGCCTCAACTCCTTTTCCTTGGGCTCGAAGCAGATCGCCCATCCCCTGTAGCGCGTCGACGTTCTCTGGATCCATTGCCAGAGCCCGATCGATTACTTCTTTCGCGTCATCGTAATGACCGTGCTCAGTGTAAAGACGGCCAAGACTGATCAAGGGAACAGAATTGTCTGGATTGTGCTGGATCGCTTGCTTGAAAGTTAAAACAGCCTGTCGATAATGCCTGAGGCGAACCAAGGCCTCCCCTAGCCCGTCAAAGGCTGGCGCTAACTCAGGATCGAGACTGATCGCATTTTCATAGGCTTCACGAGCGGCATTGGGCATATTGAGGCGAAGATATACATCCCCTAGCCCCTTATACGGCCTGGCGTCAGCCGTCGAAAGTTCATGAGCTCGTTGATAGGCATCTATGGCCTTCTTATATTGGTTGTTTGCAACGTAGGTGTCGCCAAGACCAATGTGAGCTTCCAAGTCGGTTGGATCGAGTTCGATAGCCCGCCGGTAAGCCAGAACAGCTTTCCGTCGTGCTCCTTGCTTGCGATAAATGGAACCCAAACCGCGATATGCGCCGACGTGTCCAGGGTCGATACTTGTCGCCTGCTCAAGCGAGAGGATAGCCTCATCGTAATGGCCGAGAGCTCCAAGTGCGTTTCCCAATCCGGCGTGCGATCCCGGCTGATTCTGTTCGATGTTCAACGATTTCTTATATACGCCGCAGGCTTCGTCATAGCAACCGAGGGCCAGGTAAACATCTCCAAGGTTCTCGAGCGAGACGTCGAAATCAGGTTCGATGTTCGTGGCCGTGTTATGGGCCTCGAGCGCTTTCAAATACTGTCCATCGGCTCGATATACTCTGGCCAGGCGATCGTATGTCTCTGCCTTTTTGTATCCGAGGCTGATGGCTTTTTGGTAAGCCTCAATAGCCGGATCAGTTTTGTTTTCGTCGGCCAGGATATCTCCTAAACCGACGTACGCTTCAGCGGCGTTTGGATCCAGCTCGATAGCTTGTTCGAACGCCGCCAGTGCGGCTTCCGGCTTTCCTACAGATTGGTATATCCTGCCCATACCAGCGTAAGGAAGCGCATAAACTGGGTTTAGCTCCATAGCCTGCCTGTAGGCTTCGATTGCCTTGTCAGATTCTCCTATATAACGATGCGCGTCACCGATGCCGTTATAGACAGAGGCCTTATTGGTTCCCAATGAATCAGCCCTCTGAAAAACTGTAAGGGCATCCTCAGGACGGCCCAGGTTAATATACATATAACCCAAACCCACATGGGCTGCCGCGTAATCGCCATCTGATTCGATTGCTCGCTCATAAGCGGCAATCGCTTGTTCTGGCTCGCTCAGTGCCCTGTGAATCTCACCTAATCCCCCATGGCTACGGGCCGAGGCCGGGTCGAGATCAAGCGCTGTATCGTACGCTTCCTTGGCTTTTTCGTGCTGGTTTAAAGATGTGTACAGTGTGCCCATCGTGTTGTAGGCAGCAACATAGTTTGGATTGATCTCTATCGCTTTCTGGAGGGCAAGAAGAGCTTCCTCGTTTTTAGCAGCTGCACCGAGGTTCACGCCATGCAAATACCATACATAGGATCTGTCTGGGGTCCACTCCAAAACACGCTGGAGGATTCGTTCCGCCTCCGGACTGTACACTGGCGTATATCGATCAGCAGTCCAAATCAATCTGCGAGCGAGCATCGAATAGCCATATGCAAGACGTTCTCGAAGTAGCACTCCTTGCGGAGGAAGAGAGACTGCTACCTGGTCATATATCTCCAAGGTAGCCTCAGGTTGGTCTTCGGTAAGAAGATGGTCTGCCCGGTTCAATTTAAGAATTGCCTTCCGCTCTTCAGAATTGTCTCCGTCAAGCCATCCCCGCTGTTCAAGACGTCGCAGCACCTGATTCAAGGTAGCCGAATCTTCCGTGGATCTCGCCAGGACTTGGTAAAGACGCTCGGTATTTTCACCGAGGCCTCTCCACTCCTCAACGACCTCGACCAAACCCTCTTTGAGGTAGCTGTTATAGGCCAGACCTTCCACGTACCGTGGAATGATCCAATGCCAGGCTTCGTTCTCATCGAGCCAGAATAGATAGTGACCTAAAGCAATGGCAGCCTTAATCCAGTTGTCATCCTGGCATCGATCTTCAATTTGAGGGAGCTCGGCCTCATATCCCTGGATGCGCGTTCGAAGGGCGTCCACGGCTCGCTGGCATAGTCCGCGAACGCGATCACTTGTTCTCCGAACCTCGGACTGCAGGTAATCTCTGAAGAAAATAGCTGGCGTATCATGAAGTCTTGCCCTGTCGGCATGTACTGAGACGTAATCTCTCTCAAGCCGACGCAGCAGCGCCTCGAGGTCAAAGGTGGTTCCATCTTCGGGTCTTAGCATCGCCCTCAGAAGTTCCACATCGCCATCCGCCAAGGCAAGAGCATAGAGTGCCTGTCGATCCGCTTCGGCGACTACATGCTGCAAATAGCGATCAGTCATTCTTTGGACGATCTGGCTACCGGCATTGGCATCGTCGATATCTCCCACGATTTCCTCGAACAATGCTCCTGTTTTCCATATATCAGCGGCTTCTTTTACGGCCAACGGTATGCCCCTGGTTACACGGCTGATAGCCTCGACCTGCCTATCGGTCAACCTTTCTCGAGGCTCGATATCCGAGTCAGTGACGCCATCGACTGCCGGCGGATGGGCGTTTTCGTCCGTGACGGCGTCAAAATATGTGCGGATATCTTCTATTGAAAGGGGCAACATGTTATAAGCAATGAGGCGGCGCGGCGTATCATCAGCGTAGCCCTTGAAATAGTTGGATCCGAACTGCCTACTTTGGATCAAATCATTTCTACCGCTGATAACCCACATCACTCCTGGACCAGCAGCGCGAATAACAGATCGAACCCAGATATCCACCCGGTCGATGATTTCGTAAGTATCCAGAACGACAAGTAGCTGCTGGCGTTTGGCAATATTTTTGAGCCCCCGGGCCAGAGCTAGAGCCAACTGCTCATTCGGATTAAGAAAATAATCAAAATGGTCAGGCTTAAGATGAACGCGAAGTTGGGTCTCGATAGCCGCAGCGATTTTCGCCGCTTGATCGGCTCCCACCTTAATTCCCGCGTCCAAGAATGCCTCGACAATTTCCTCGCCCGCTTCCCCAATTACAGGTACACGTGTTCGGACGATCTTGGCCAGCGCGTCGACACCCAGACTACGAAGAATGGCAAACTCATCCCAATCGTTATCACCGGCGATCGTCTCGGCTACTTTTTTGGCCGTAATCTCTCGCTTGGCAATAGCTTTTCGGTAGGCGGCCAACTGCCTTCCCCATTTATTCCTTATCGCCGTTGCGTGGATCACCTTGAAAACGGATTCGGGACTGATCTGTCGTCTTCCTACTTGGAGTCCAGGAAATTTCTTGCGCTCGTCCTCCCAGTCAATCCAGAGCATGTTGAACTTGCTTGCGTAAATGGGCTCGTTCAGAATTATGTCTCGGAATCGCTTCGCCAAGGTCGTCTTCCCTGTTCCACCGTCGCCGTACATCAGGCAAACGTATGGTAAGTCCTCCTTGGGTGGTGGATCTAACAACTCAGCAAGAGCAGCACGAAACTGCTTCTGTTCTTCGACCCTTCCGACGAACAGCTGGTTATCGACGGTTATGGCCTGTCCGGGCATCGTATTCTCCCTCTGCAGCAAGGCGATCAACGGACCAAAGATGGTCTCTAGACCAAGTCAAATGCCTATCCGCGCAGACAGCCTTGCTTTTGGCGCGAGCACCGTTTTATGCAATTGTCGGTACTACATGACGAAATTAACGACTGTACATTACAGGGATTGCCCCTCTATGTCAATAAACCCAAAGTCCCAGTAGAGTTGCATATGCCTTCAGAACTATTGACATGCCCCATACCCTGATGTATCGTAGCCTCGATAATCACGTAGAAGTACCAAAACCGAATACCTGTCTTGCTGCTCATAGCTGTTGATTGGCACTATTTAAGCCCAATCGGCAGTTTACTTGACGAAGGTTGATAAGAAGAGATGGACTGATCATAAATCATTGTTCAGTTATCTAGCTGTAAATCTTATAAACCGGAGTATGTTCGGCATTATCCAAAGAGGGGAAATGACATGCAGAGAGCACCAGAATTAGACAACCTGGCCACTATTCGCGTAATCGGCGTTGGTGGCGGGGGCAGTAACGCAGTGAATAGAATGATCGAAGCAGGTCTGCGAGGCGTCGAATTCGTAGTAATGAATACCGATGCCCAGGCTCTGATTCTTTCAAACGCACCGACTCGTATTCGACTTGGCGAGGAGGCGACTCGAGGGCTAGGCGCCGGCGGTGACCCCGAAATTGGAGAGAGGGCCGCATCCGAGTCTATGGATGATATCTTTCAAGCCGTTAAGGGCGCCGATATGGTTTTTGTTACCGCCGGAATGGGTGGTGGCACAGGTACTGGAGCGATTCCAGTTGTGGCCAGGGAGGCCCGAGAGCAGGGAGCCCTAACCATCGGCGTCGTAACCAAACCATTCTTCTTTGAGGGGAGCAAGCGAGCTACAGTAGCCGATATGGGCATCGAAAGGCTTCGGGAAGAAGTGGATACTTTGGTAGTAATTCCAAATGATCGACTCCTGGAACTCACAGACAGGCGAATGGTTCTGACCCAATCTTTTGCAATGGCCGATGATTTCTTGAGACAAGGAATTCAGGGAATAAGTGAATTGATTACAGTTCCCGGCATCATCAATCTTGATTTTGCAGATGTTAAGGCGATCATGGCTGAAGGTGGCGCCGCTTTAATGGCCGTAGCCCAGGCTGAAGGAGATGATCGGGCCCGCATCGCTGCTGAGCAGTCAATACACTCGAACCTGCTTGATATCACCATCGACGGAGCGAGGGGCATCTTGCTGAATGTGACTGGTGGGCCAGATCTCAGCCTGTTCGAAGTTTATGATGCGGCGTCGATTATTCGTGAAACAGCCCATCCTGACGCTAACGTCATCTTTGGGGCCGTGATAGACGAGGCCATGACAAACAAAATGCGAGTGACCGTAGTGGCAACGGGTTTTGACAGCCGCGAACGGCGTCAGCATTTTGTCGAAAGACGGGAGATCCCTAAAGAGGCCCCACCGGTATCCGAAAAACAGACCGATCCGTTACCTATCACGTCAGCGCAAAGCGCTTGGGGGAAAACGAGATTCTCCTCAAATGATCTCGCAATTCCTGCTTTTCTCCGACGTCGCTAAAAGGTTAACTACCTGTGCTAGACGTGTGGTATATATCTACATCCCCTCTGCATGCTCCCTCTGTCATCAGGCAGAGGGAGCAATCCCTATCAATGGTGCGTCTCTATGGGCGATTCCATCACGAGGGTTTGGTAGAGTAGTCGTGGGAGGATTCTAGCTGTGCAGCGGTGGAAGCAAACACATTGCCAGGCGCGCATTCGCGTCGTGGGTATTGGAGGTGGGGGGAGATTGGCCGTGAACCGGCTAGTCGATTCGGGTATCTTCGGAGTCGACTTCCTTACCGTAGACGCCGACATCGAAGCTAAACGAGATTCCAGGGCGCCGGTGCATATATGCATCGGTGATGAGCACTCTGGCAATTGGGGGTTACGAGGTAGTGTCGAGGGTGGAAGGCGTGCAGCAGAAGGCGCCGCGGAGGTTTTTGACGGTGCGCTTTCCGGGTCCGACCTGGTGTTTATAATAGCAGGTCTGGGAGGCGGAACAGGCACCGGGGCGGCGCCAACTGTTGCACAGATTGCGAAAAGGCATGGAGCTGTCGTAGTCGGTATTGTAACTTATCCATTCGCCTTCGAGGGCGACCAGCGCATCGCCTCTGCCGAAAAAGGCATTGCCATGCTGCGATCCTGTACCGATACGTTGATCGTCGTTCCAAATGATCGGCTGCTTCAACAAGCGGGCGGATCGATAGGATTTCATGAGACCTATCGACTTGCCCATGATATCTGGTATCAAAGCGTTCTAGGGGTAAGCGATCTGGTGAACCGGTCCGGGCTGATTAATGTCGATTTCGCCGATGTACGAGCCATCATGGCTGAAGGGGGAGGGGCGGTCATTGCCACTGGACACGGAACTGGACAAGGTCGAGCTCGCGACGCGGCGATTCGCGCTACTCGATCGAATCTGCTGGGAATAACAATCGATGGAGCCCAAGGATTGCTCTTTAATGTTGTCGGCGGACCAGACCTGAGTTTGTTCGAAGTTGAGGAGGCCGCGGCGGTCATTACCAGGCGCGCACACCCCGAGGCCAACGTCATCATCGGAGCCTCCATAAACGAAGCGTTAGGCGATGAAATTCACATCACCGTCGTGGCTACGGGTTTTGGTGGTTCTATCGTGAAAACAGATACTGGGGCAGCCCAAGACCAACGCTATCGACCCGTAGAGACACAATCATTTCATCCCTCGCTGATACCACGCTGATAGTCGAGCCGTACACCAGCAAAACAGTCAACAAATTGCCAGCTGCCTAAATCTCTGCCCAAATCAGCCTACAGACGTGTTCCTACAGATTTGCCTGGTATGGGACAATGCGACTCCCAGGCGCTACCTAGATCTTGAAGAGTGGCTATAAGACAGCGATGGACTCAGCCATGGCACGGCGCCATTCCGGTCCGCTAAAGTTCGACCACAATCCTGGAAAATCCTCTACAAGTGTTTCTAATTCAGCTTTTTTCACCCGGTGGTACAATTCAGCTGCTGGGGTTAGGATCTCACCTTCGACTTCCTCGATAAGGTCTAATGCGATCCGGGCATCGTTCAAGTCGCCGAGATGGGTAAGAAGAGGTTTCAGAGTAGGAAGTACCTCAACAATCGACGGCCCCAAGATAGGCGTAAAAAACTCCAAGGTATAACGTAATTCTTTTAACCGAATTCGAAGAGTGTGAAGCATTTTCAACGAGGCGTCTTCGACATACCCATTGAAAGCGCGAACTTCTGCTAACTTCTCATAAATAAGAGTCGGGGCAATATACCCAACCTGTAAGGGCGTTACTGGCTCCGATACGTCAATGGTCCCCATTCCAATCGAATGTGAAAATTCATCCAGATCTCGAACAAGCGACCTGTATTTTCCCTTACCCAGGTATTGTCGAACTCGCTCGTCGGCCTTTGAATGCTCTTCTCTCCAATATTCGTCAAATGCGGTAAACGATCGTTCTTCAACCTCTGACGTACTCTCAAATTCCAGCCCCTCAAGCATAAATTGTTCGAGCCTGATTCGAAAAACGGCGACATCTCTAGATCGTCCCAAACGTCTCATGAACTTTCTGAGTCTTTTGCCGTAACTCTTAAGGAGGCCAGGTTCGAAGTAGGGATTAAAGAGTCGAAAAGCGGTTCTCAGTCGCCGGCACGTCTTCCGGGTTTCATGGATGCTGAAGACATCGGTTTCGGCATTGAGATCGTCTTCGTGAGAGAGCGCTTTCTCAACCAATGCAGCCACGACAATTCTGGCTGCTTCGGCGATCAGCTCGTCTGAGAGATATGGCTGAATGGGGGAGATTAGCGACGTTGGAAACAGATTCAGGCGTTCTCGATCGAAAACGCGGATAAACTGGCGAACGCGGGTGATAGGTATACTCAACCTGGTGGCGATAGCTTCGGGCGTTTGACCATCGTCCTCCAGAAGCAATATCTGAACTCTACGTCGATATGCCGTTCCTGGCTGGCTTCGATCGACAAAGGTTTGCAACAACTCCCTTTCATCCTGGCTAAGCATAATACCATTATAGCAAAAGCTGAATCCAATGGCTTGGTAACTACGTTCAGGCTTGGTCATACCCCACGCTCATATGGTAAGGACGATTATTGTCATGTAGAATTTACGCTCGGATGCTGATAAAAATAGGAGAAAAGTGTGAATCAAAGCGTTGATCCGGTCGATCAAACGAGCGAGCAACACCGTAAGACCCTGGAACGAATTCGAAGTGGCCTGGCTACCAAAGTGCGTATCTTGGCAAGTCACGACAGTTGCCCGACCTGTGAGACAATGGAGGGTGCTTACGAATTCGACGATGTGCCAGAACTGCCCCTTGTGGGTTGTTCCCAGCCAAGGGGGTGCCTGTGTCGCTACGAACCAGTCCTAGATCGATTCGGTCCCTAATACAACCCAATAACCTTGGTTTCTTTGCCCAGTTTATTCAATCGGAGTGAAAAAGAAGTAGGTCCTGAACAAAGCGACCGGATCGCTGAGTCAGAATGAAGACGCGCAAGTGGGAACCGATATGATCACCAGACTAACGCTACATTTGACAGTATTGCTTTCGTTATTGTTTCTTGCGGCCTGCGGTGGAAATGACAACGTCCCGCCTGCGAATCAAGATTCGGATGTCGCTCGCGGGGAGAGGATTTTTAAACAAAATTGCACTTCTTGCCACTCCGCTAAGCCGGATACGACCGTCGTGGGTCCATCACTCTCAGGTATTGCTTCGCGAGCAGGATCTCGAGTTGAAGGCTTGAGTTCTCGAGACTATATTCATATGTCCATCACAAAGCCCAGTGCCTATGTGGTCGATGGTTTTGTTGATCAGATGCCCTCCAACTTCGGCAAGACACTGACTGGGGAGGAGTTAGATAGGCTTATTTCCTATTTGCTTACGTTGAAGTAGATCGGCTACCAGCCTAACCAAATCAGACGCGTCTCATCTCCTCGCCCTATAGATAGACGGAGGTCTCAACGCGTGTGTACGACATCAATAAGAGTGCACCGTAATGACGGTCTTGCCGCTGCGTATGCCCAGGCCAGGCTTCAATGGTATCATCGCTTAGGTAGCGCATCCGAACTCCTCTATTTCATCCGGGTATAGATCGTTAGCCCGGATATTTTAGCTGGGCGTTTGACCACTGTTACCAGTCAATCTGAATTGACGCGATCCGTGGCAATTGCATTCCAAGAACCTTGAGGAGCGCAAGATGAAGCGATCAGCACTGTTCACAATATTACCAGTCGCTTTGCTCGGCCTGATTCTTGGCCTTGCGTTCAAAGATACCCCTGCCGCCGAAGATCTGCGGTTTGATAATGACTTGCTTGTCGTTCGCGCATACTTCGACGACTATGATATGGTCGAAGGGCTGGCGTCCTGGATCGAACCCTGGGAGGTAGATCTAGAGCAGGGGCATGTTATCGTTGACGTAACCGCCGCCGGCTATGATCGGTTGGTGGCTGCCGGCTTCCGAGTTGAAATTGACGAGAAGTTGACGGCTGAGATAAATGAACCAAGAGTGATGCTGCCCGGTCAGGATAGTGGCATCCCCGGCTTCCCTTGTTACCGGACCGTTGAAGAGACCTTCAACACGGCAGCAATTGACCGTTGACGATCCCCAGCTGGCAACCTGGATCGATATCGGCGATAGCTGGGACAAAACCACCCCAGGAGGACCTTCCGGGTATGATCTTATGGTTCTCCGCCTTACTAAAGTTGAAATTTTTGGCACGAAGCCCGTTCTCTACGTCTTTGTTTCGATTCATGCCCGCGCATACGCAGCAGCCG
>PVMK01120316.1_pt1 | contig 63368 bp, 62 predicted proteins | sample 1853481 | NCBI WGS metagenome assembly PVMK01 (sample SAMN08533507, study PRJNA380276) | Marine sediment metagenome, whole genome shotgun sequencing project.
AACCTTTGGTCTGGATCAAGCTGGTGAGCTGTTTGGTTGGTCGAGCATGGTTGAAAATGGGCATTACACTTCCTCCGGTGTCTGCGCGAACGAATCAAAGGACCCTAAGATTGAGAGGGATGAGTTGGATAGGATATTTTATCGCCATCCTGATGCGGGTTTTAAAGTTCTCAAGCGGCTGGCAGGTGTAATTTCCAGTAGGCTCACACATGCCTACCAAGATCTTTTATCCGCTGTTAGGCAAGATACAACCCCTTCTTATGGTTAACGAGAATATTTGGCTGGAGCGCCTGAAATAAAATTCTCAACCAAGTCGCTAAAACTAAAAAGAGCTGAAAACGCTGATGAATTAGTGCATTATATCACAAGTGTCCGGTTAATAATCAAATAATTTCAATTGGTTATCCGGTCCCCCAACAACTTTATTGTAATTCGACTCTGTAAGCATTTGTAATAATTGAGTTTTCTCAAATAGCGTGACACTTAAAATCTGTAATATTGTGTAGAGACTCATATTGTCTAGCCTCAAGTGTTTTTTCACAATAGCGACTAATAGATACACAGAAATCGCAATCCATATTTGAGTCTTTACGGCGTTCCCACTTGTTCCATAAAAAGATTTAATTCGTAAATGTTGTTTTATCCATTTAAAAAAAAGTTCAACCTGCCACCGACATTTATAGAGTTTGGCTATGATATATGGTGATACAATAAAGTTATTTGTCAGAAAGGAAAATCGTTTATCTATTTCAGCATCATAATATTTTACACGTCGTAATTTTTCGGGATAATCTGTTGTCGAATCTCGACCAGTAAGAACGATTGTTTGATCACATCTCAAACCAATTGATTTGTCTACGACACAGGAATATAGTCGGCGAAATTTCGTATTTATTTTCGAGCGAATAACAAAAAATGCACGAAACTGGTTGAGAGTATAAAGGCGTTTAAAATCGAGATACCCGCGGTCCATGATATAGAAGGATCCTGGCTCTGGAATCAATTCATCCAGGATATTTACGTCATGAACTTTTCCGTCTGTTATTGAAAGAAATGCTGGAATGTTACCTCGCAAATCCAACAATGTATGCAACTTTACAGCGCTCTTGGTTTTACGAAATTTTGCCCAAGGAAATAGAGAAAGGCAAAGATCAATTGTTGAAGCATCAAGTGCATAAACTATTTCATCGAGCTCTACATCAAATTCGTCGCCACTATATAACTCTCTGGCAATATGGATGAGTACTTGAGCAAAATCGGCATAAATGCGCCAATCTCTTTTTTCGTTAGCATCAGCTAACGTACTTCGTGATACGTTACCACGTATCCCCATATGGTAAAGTTTGTTTTTCATGGACCGTAGACATGATTCGATATCTCGTAGACTTTCCCTATATGACAATTGAGCGAATGCCATACACAAGAATTGATCCCAGCATGAGAAAGATCTGATATGGTGATTGCCATTGTAACGCTCTACACAGCGTCGAAATTCTTTAATGGGCAAAAAGTCCATTAATTGAGAGAGAACTGTCTTTCCAGTATTCATGGGCTATCTCCTTCCTAAAATGTTCCGGAGTATAGCCCAAAATCGAAATTTCAAATCGATCCCGCCAAAAAAAGCGGAAATTTATCGTAAAATAAGTTAGTTATGTCACATTCTCAAAAGTTTAACCGGACACCAGTGTCATCATATAGTAACTACTCACGTAGTCTGGCGGAAGCTGTTTAGACTGAAGGCTGAAGGGATCAACTGGATGATACCAGGTTCTTTGCATTAGCGTCATACCCATGATCGGGGTCGAATATTGACATGAATACCCCGCATTGACGGCACATTTTTATCTTCTCTTGCCAGCTTTCTTGCTTTTCTCCCTGACATATGGTCCCGTTGATAAACCAGCAAAGGTGTCCAATTTTGAATTCCCATGCCGGGCAATTTCGCCTCGTCTTCAATGAACATTTTTTTAGTGCCCAACAGGTCTTTTGCCTTTTGCTTTGAGCCTTCTTTGAGGCAAGAAGAAATAGTGTTTGCCGCTCTATATTAATAGGGATTTTCCTCCATCCCTGTTCAAAGCTTTTTATGGCTTGAAGAGAAATACAGAGCAACTGTGACATCTGGGCCTGAGTCTTTCCAAATTGGTGCCTGATTTCTGAAAACTCCTTCATTTTCATCTGGCTACTCCTCTTTCTACTGCTCCATGCCAAATTGTTAGAAGATCAGAGATGGAAAGACAAAATTATAACAAGTGCTTGAACATTAACACCATAGCTGAAACAAAGGATTACCCCCCTGAGTTTCCTCAAGGAGGTAATCGTTTCTACACTCAATTAAAGTTAAGTTGAAATACCCGATTAGTGAAAGTCGTAACCGGTGTCATCAATGGTTGAACGGTCGTGAGCATCCACGCCGTTATGACAGGTTAGGCAGGAAAACTTCTTGGTTATCCATGGATTGGCAAACCCGTCACTGAACTGTTCAGTTTCGGAGTCTTTTTTCATATCGATTTTAAAGAGATGAACTTTGATGTCGCCAAGGACCGGTCCTGTTCCGACAGCAGCCGTGGAGGTTGCAGATTTAACCATTTTCGGCATGTGGCAATTCATACAGGTGAGACCCTTCATTCCAAAGGTCTTTGCCAAGTTAGGATCGTTGGTCGGGTGACAGACCATACAGTCATTATTCAGATTGGCAGCACCAGGGGGATCTCCACTTATATCCTGATATACCGTGGTGGTGTGAGTATTATGGCAGGTGAGGCAATTCCACATCGGCGAACTCAAATTTGATCTCGTTGAGCCCGATTCGGGACTGGCAGGATTAACGGCAAGCACCTCATCATACTGTTCATGATGCCTGATAAGTGTGGGAGTGCCGCTGGTTTGAATACGCCCACCCGGAATATCCAGGCCACTGGCCGTTGTAAATTTGCTTACATAAGTCGGATAATCCTTCTCTCCGTCCCGTGTGTGGCATTCGCTGCATGCAACAGGCTTGCCATAAGCCATGTCGGAGGACAGGAAGTCTGCGGTGGTCCTGGATGTAGCGATCTTTGTTATATCAGCAGCGAGCTTGGTCTGGGCATGAGTCGAGGCCGCACCGTGGCAGGACTCACATTGTATCCCTGTCTGACTAAACGTGCCATCAATGCCCGGGAGATTATCCTGACGGTTTGGATTGTTTGTGTCGTCAAAATGCTTCCACCCGGTGGTGTGGCAGTTACCGCAATTGTATGGCTTATCGACATCGCCGGCGTGATATCCTGCCATGGCATTGGTGGCAAGGTTATATTGGACCGCATCCCCAGTGATGATGTATCCATTTGCATCCATCCAGCGTGACTTCCAGTAAAAACCCCCGATGACATAGGATATGTCGGCATAACTCGTTGGTGTTCCGAGCGTATTATCGGTAACACCTTGTTTTAGCATCTCAAAACCGTTTGAAATAGCACTAAAGGGATAGGACGGCTCGGTGTTGTTCACCACCTTGTTCAACTTGTAAGGGTGCCCCGAATTGACAAAGGTGGCAACTTTTGTCGCGTGGCACATGGCACAGTTGGAAGTTCCGATGTAGGTATTGGCAGCGAGAGCGGTCATGCTGAAGAAAATCTAGGCTTCCGAGTGCGAATTTTTTTATAGTCAGATTCACTTTGCAAGTCAAGTGAAAAAGATCACAATGTGGCACCTGCCTGAAACACAATTCTTGATTGAAAGTTATCTTCTACTGATTTGTGAGTTTTTTAGTTGACAATCTAAAAAATATTTAGCTATAGTCCTTTCCATCTCACCCTTATCCCAAGATTCACCATCAAGGTTTTTATTAATCGGGGTGGTGAATCTTGTTTTTGAATGTAAAATGAAGTCTGGAATTCAAGCACAAGAGACCTCCACAAATAGCCATCCTGACGGTATATCTCACCCCAAATCAAGGGATCCTTATTTTTTAGGGCCAACAAACAACACGTTCCAGTCCATTTTTACATCCGTCAAATTGATCAGCAAGCCAAGCTCCTGCAATCGAATGATCATGGCTTGTTTGGAAACATTTGAGAAACCACCTGCCTCGCACATGGCGGCGGCAATAAATGGCCAGTGTTCAACACAAGGTTCGACCCGGTGTGACCCTCTCCCAACAGCCAGGTTGGCATTTCGAAAAACAATCGGCTCCTGACAACAAACTTTTTGAAACGTTTCTCGAATTTCTTTTTCCGGCATGAGGAGACATGCCCCAAAATGGTCCGCCTGCCATTCAATCGGTTTTTTTGCGTCTCTGATCCTACAGGTTATGACCTCACTTTTTGCATTCCCCCCCCGGACCCGGGCCCCGGCGTACCGGCGGTGGAGTACCCAGTGACCTGCCTCGTGGGCGCAGGTAAAAACCAGTCTGCCCTCCGAACCGTGCTCAAACAGCTTTTCATTAATACAGATCAATTTCGACTCCACATAGGTCGCTCCAAGGACATCTTTTACACCCAGTTTTTCCTCGAGATCATCAAAGAAAAGACGCACGCCAAGAGACCGTTCAATGATATCTTCAACCGGTATGGGCGGTTTGACCATGTACCCAGCCATAAACTGGAAGTCTTCAACAAGAGATGAGGCTTTTTCGGCGATTTTTTCTTTAGATATCCAGGGGACCTTCATTTTTTTCCCTCCCCGTCTGCCAAAACCCAAAAAAAAGGGCTTTATCATATGGCGACGTTTACTGGTGAAAATACCATAGTTTTTGTCAGATCTTGGAGTGACATCTGCGCGGGTAACCCCTTTCTCCCTCCATTGATATAGATGGAGGGGATGTCCATGATGGAGAACTCAAAATAGTCCTCCTTTCATAAACCATTTGCTGGATCTTTATATAACATAAGCGTTTGACAGATACGGTCAAAACCTGATATTTTTCTGGTAAATATTTGGGGGATTTATAAGGTCTCAACAGGACCGGGAATCGTGGGGGTTGGCCATTTTTTTGACGGACGACCATAACCTGTTATGAGTAAAGAAACGATCGAAGAAAAGTTTGGCGCTGTCGCCGAACAAAAAGGGTTCATCAGCCCCACACAATTCCTGAAAGCGCTGGAAATCCAGGTAAAGGAAAATGTGAAGGAAGGAAAACATCGGTTTATCGGCAGCATATTGCTCGAAGAGGACTTTATTACCCGTCTGCAAATAAATGACGTGCTGGAAGCTATGGGCGAAAGCCTGATGGAAGGTCTGCTATAAGGTAACAATGTCTTACATTACCTGCACCCGCAAAAAATCCCATCACAAGGTCAACGTGGCCATGTGTGAAAGATGCAAAGGTATGAAATGTCCTGATTATCGGGACTATATTCAGCCGCCGCTGTTCCCCGGTTTCTTTGAGAGAAAACCGCTCAGAAAACCCACCCGGCAAAAAAGGATTAAGCCCAAACTCGCCCCACTTCCAAATAGCCCTGAACAACTATCGTTTGTAAAAGAATCGGGGTGAGGGACAGCCGGCACTCTGAGGACCTTTTGGGGCCTCAGCAAAAGAAGCCCACCTGAGGTAGAAAAGACACAAAATGGAAAATTCTGACCCCGCTATGACCCATGACGGGTTTGAGATAGAAAAAATTGTCAGCCAAACACTCCAGAACTGCTCCATATGCGATTCTCGTCATGCTGGTCTTTTTTCGATCTGTGGGTTGGCCCTCCGGCTGCGTGATCTTTACAAATGGGAAAAAGGACTTGATCCGTGGATAGAGAAGGATTCCTCTGAAATCCTGGGGTGGATTGGAAACAAAGAGGAGACTTGGGACACACTGGAAACCAAGGATTTTGTTGATATAACACTCCCTGGCGGCAAATATTCCCCATTTGATGTCACGGGCATTAATGCGGTGCTGAGGCCCCACGGTTTCATCTATGGCGCCGGCTATGCCTACGGTCTGAGACCCACTTTTTTTCTCGCCACCCTGGAAAACAAAATGGAAGTTGACGGATTCCCTGTATATATTCTTGGTCGAGAATTGGCCCGTGATCTACTAACCATACCGGCTTTATCTCAAGATGGCTCTATATTTATCCGGAAAGAATCTGCAAGGCTCTTTTTGTGGAATCAGATATTTTTCCTCAACAAATCGGGGAGAAATGCCATCAGGTTCGCCTTAAAAACCTGTGGAATCAACGGCCAGAGCTCGGAAGAGTTGCGCCAGAACCTTACAAAGATCTCTGAAAACGAGATCGAAACATACATGTACCATGAACTGGGGGGCATTAAGGACCCCATTCTTGACCTTGACATATGGAGGGAAATCATCTCTGTCTTTCCACACACCCCCATAGAACTTCTTGCCCGCACCATTAAGGACTTTCTTGCCGACACAAATGAATACGGAACCCTTCGATATATCACAAAAAAACGTAAAACAGCCTCTCTGGGATTTTATGTGGCTTTTCTGGACGGTTTAAGAAAGGAATTGTCCCTTGACCTGATAGAGGCCTTTGGGCGGTTTGTTCGGACACATAATTGGCAGGTCATCGACGAGGCAATTACCAGTTGCTTTGAAACTGCCAAATATTATGCCGATACGATTTGCAGTATCTACCAGAGAGGAAAAGAAAAAAATGATGAGGGGTGGACAGAAAAAGAGGTGGAAAAGCGTCTTTTAGCGCCCCTTGGAATTGGAAGAGGGCTCACTCCCTGAGGCGCTAAAAGAGCCCGTTGCTGCTAGAGTCCCAGATCTTGATTAATCAATACGATCTTCACTCTCCCCTTGGGAAAACATTTCTCTGTGATGGTCCAGGTGTTACATATGCGCTGAGGGCTGCTGCACTCTTCACAATATGATGTCTTTGCACACGGTGTCTTCATACCCAGCCGCGTGGCGTTGATGGGCGCGACATAGTCCTTGACCCGTGCCATCGCCTCCTCCAGATCCGGAACGACCTTGTTTCGCCCCACCATAATGATGACAGATTTGGGGCCATAGGTGATGCCCCCAATCCGGTTTCCGGTCATGTCCAGGTTGACGAGTTGACCGGCTTCTGTGATGGCGTTTGTCCCTGTGATAAACAGATCCACCAGAAGTGACTGTCTCCGTCTCTCTGCCATCTCTTCACGAGAGATGCTCTTGTCAAAGGTGTCCAGAATTTCCAGGTCTGAATTCTCTTTGATGGCCTGGTAAAGACCGGTAGCCAAAAATGTCATGGAACCGCCCCAAGCCACGCTTTTGGCCTCTGACTTTGGAAGGATCTCCTCAAGGACAATTTTTTTTGCTTCAACAGTGTCATCCGCAATATATACCTCAAAATTATTGCCCTCCAGTTCATTTTTCAGTTCGGTCAAACGGACCTGCCAGTAGTTCTTGATCGGTTCATCCATGTTTTTCTCCTTTATTTGTTGGTGTTGTAAATCCTCAAATGGCTCATCGGCCCAGACCTCGTTCTTCTCTTATCCGGTCATGGAGATGGGCAACGCTGCTTGGTCCGGCCGTTTCAAGCCGGCGATTGAGAGAGATGGCCCCTGTTGGACAACAGACAGCGCATACACCACAACCGATGCACCAGTCGAGATCCACCTGTGCCTTATCACCTGTCAATTTGACGGCATCCACCGGACATATTTTCTCACATGCCCCGCAGCCTGTACATTCTTCATTGTTTGTTTCACGGATGAAGTAGACGGCCATCAGGGTGTCGCGAGGGATTTTTCGGCGCCTTATGATCCCCACGTTCCAGCAATAATGTCCACAGCAATTACATGTATGTTTGATGCCTCCTTGGGCGTTGTCAACCATGTGCACCAGACCTTGTTTTTCACACTCATGGAGTATGTGTTTTGCCTCGTCTTTGGAGATCTCGCGGGCAAGCCCCCTTGATATGACAAACTCGGCCATCTCATCGTACTTGATGCAGACTTCAATGCTGTGCTGACAATCTGTCCTGCCCAGAATGGTGGCTGACATTCGACATGGGCAATGAGCCAGCGCTATCTTTTCTGAAGCATCTACGATGGGCCCCATTTCCTCGTGGGGAAGCACTCCCTGGATCGGCACGTCCACTGCCAGACTGGTCGGACTGTACTTGTACGTCTTTGTGGGAACTCCGCCATAGATCTTTCCTGTGGTGGGGACGGAAAAATATTTGAGTACCCGTCTAGCCATCTTTTTTGCGCGCTCATCTCTCTTTCCCCCCCAGAAAAAGGTCTGAGGCATACCATACCCCACCTGGAACAGGGAATATCCCTTGGCCCCTGACTCGGTGGTGCCCGTGTAGATCATGTTGCGGTCGGAAAGGGCCGCCAGGGCAGCAACAACCTTTTCTCTGGGAAGGTCGGAGTGGGAGACGATGGTTTCTACATCCGCCACATCAAGCGGGGCCAGGTTGTTTGGTATAGCCAGGGCGACCCTGGCCTCAACCGGGTCAAACATCTCCTTTAGAAGATCCAGGAGGGCCTCATCAAAGGAATAACCCATTATCAGATTTTCAAGGTGTCTGGCCAGATGAACATAATCATCTTGCATCTTCCATCTCCTGGGATTTATCTATAAGGGAAACAACAACTTTCCAATATATCCGGTGAAAAGAAATGATCAAACCCCACAAACTCTGGGTTTTTGGAGAACTCACGTTACCTTGGTTCAACACATTGAATTGTCAATAAATAGGCGCTTAGGAGAAATGCCCTCTCGGATTAAAAAAGTAATAACACAGTAGAAACAGCTGTTGCCTGCCTATTTCACTTTACTCCCGGGAGACATATTGCCGTCTGGCATGAGAAGACGGACGTTATCCCCATCCTCGGCCGCCAGCACCATTCCACGGGACTCAACCCCCATCAGATTGACCGGCTCCAGGTTGGTCAACACCAGCACCTGTTTTCCCTGAAGCTCCACTTCATTGTAATGACCTACAAGTCCGGCCACAACGGTCCTTTCATCACCCACATCCACAGTCAGTTTCAGGAGTTTCTTTGATCCGGGGATGGCCTCTGCCTTTCTTACGGTTCCGACCCTCAGGTCTATCTTTTGAAATTCTTTAAAGGAAATCATGGATTCCCCTTCTTCTCTGGCTTCTTTTTTGGGCGGTGTGCTGATCTCACCCTTTGCTCCTTTTTTCTCAATTCTGGGGAACAGCGCCGGTGCCTTTACAATAGTTTTCACCCGCTTTTCTTTCCCCCACTCGCGGGCATCTTCAAGCGTAAGGGCCTCACCCTTTTTTTCAAGACCCAGTTGATCCTGAATCTTTTCCGCCGAACCCGGCATAAACGGCCATATTAAGACAGAGATGATCCTCAGGGTCTCGATGATATGGAACATTACTGTTGAAAGTCTGTCACGGTCCGATTTGGCCAAGACCCAAGGGGCCATCGTATCAATGTACTTGTTTACCTTGCCAACCACCTCCCAGATTGCCCTCAGGGCCTTGTGAAAAGCCTGTTCTTTCATAAACATCTCATATGTATCTATGAGTTCAAGGGCGTTTGTCTTCAGGTCATCATCCGCCTCCCCGGGGCTCCCCGGTTCCGGCTGTTTTCCCTCAAAATACTTATGCACCATGGTCAAACTTCTGCTCACCAGATTCCCCAAATCATTTGCCAGATCTGCATTGATCCGGGCTACCAGAGCCTCTTCGCTGAACTCGGAATCCAGCCCAAAGGCCATATCACGAAGTAGAAAATACCGGAAGGCGTCAAGACCATATATATCCGCCAATTGCAGGGGTCTGACCACATTCCCCAGGCTCTTGGACATTTTGCCCTCATTTACATTCCAGTACCCATGGACATTGAGGTGCTGGTAGGGTTCTATGCCTGCCGATTTGAGCATACAGGGCCAATAGATACCGTGCGGTTTAAGGATATCCTTGGCAATGATATGCTGGGCAAAGGGCCAGAATTTTTTAAACCCTTCGCCATCAGGGAATCCTATCCCCGAGATATAGTTAATAAGGGCGTCAAACCAAACATATGTGACAAAATTCTCATCAAAGGGGAGGGTGATTCCCCAGCTGAGCCGTGACTTTGGCCGGGAAATACAGAGGTCTTCAAGCGGCTCCTTCAGGAAAGAGAGGACTTCATTTTTATATCTTTCAGGACGTATAAAATCTTGATTCCGGCGGATGTGGTCTATCAGCCAGTCCTGGTACTTGCTCATGCGAAAAAAGTAATTGGCCTCTCCAATAACTTTCGGCTCCGTCTGATGATCCGGACACTTCCCATCAACCAGCTCCCGTTGTGTATAAAAACGCTCACAACCAACACAATAGAGACCTTCATAGTCACCAAAATAGATATCCCCATTCCGGTTGACCTTGTCCAAGATAAGCCTGACGATGTCCTTATGGCTCTGATCCGTCGTCCGAATAAAATAGTCGTTTGAAATATTTAACTTTGGCCAGAGCATCCTGAAAAGGTGGCTGATCCTGTCAACATATTCTTTTGGTGTCTGACCGGAGTTTTCTGCGGAAGCCACGATTTTGTCACCATGTTCATCGGTTCCCGTGAGAAAAAAAGTCTCACCACCGCCAAGCTTGTAAAACCGGTTCAATACATCAGCCACAATGGTTGAATAGGCATGCCCAAGGTGGGGTTCGGCATTTACGTAATATATGGGTGTTGTCACATAAAATGGTTCTGTCAATTTTCTTTGTGGTTACCTCCTTTTTGACTTCTTTTTTGGTGGGTTCTCCTGGGGGACATGGGACAGGATATCCTGGGCCTTGATCTCAATTTCATCCCCGGATTTCAAAATGACTGTAAGGGTCTCCTTCAGGACATTCTGACGGATCACCCTGACCTCACCATCTTTTGTCCTGACCTTTCTGCCGACCTTGGGAAGACCCTTTTTTATTTGTTCATAATATTTATGCTCATAGGTAAGACAGCACATCAACCTGCCACACATACCCGAAATCTTGGTTGGGTTGAGCGACAGGTTCTGTTCCTTGGCCATCTTTATGGTTACCGGGGCAAAACTGTTCAGGAAGGAGGAACAGCACAGGGCGCGGCCGCAGGTCCCAAGCCCCCCAACCATCTTGGCCTGGTGGCGGATACCAATCTGCCTCATCTCTATCCTTGTCCGGAATTTCTGCACCAGATCCTTGACCAGTTCTCTAAAATCAACCCTTCCGTCCGCTGTAAAATACACCATAATCTTGCTGCCGTCGAAACGTCGTTCCACTGACACAAGACACATGGGAATAGATCTTCCCTTTATCTTTGCGAGACAGTACTTATAAACACTCTCTTCCAGAGCACAATTCCTGTCATACCTCTCAAGTTCTTTTTTGGTGGCCAAACGAAAGATCTTTTTGAGCGATCGTTTTGGGCCTTCCGCAGTCCTGTTTTGCGGCTCAGTACATATACACCCCACGGCCGGGCCCTCTTCCGTTACCACAACCACCTTGTCCCCTTTTTTGAGGACAAAGTGCCCGGAGTCGAAATCATAGACCTTGCCATTATTTTTGAATTGAATCCCTACTATCTTATTCATTCTTATTCATTGCAAACCACGACATGTCGGGTAAAGGTTTTTAGTTTCAGGATTCTCAGGTGATGGCGAATAAATCAGACGGATCGGCCAAGGCTATTAAGGCTCATGGCCATATGCTCCATCACCAGTTTTGGGTTTCGCATCCTGTTGAGGTCCTGTTGGGACTTCTCAATGGTAAAAAGACTGTCGATCAGGTTATCTATCTTAAAACTTTCAGTCGTTTTTTTCAACTTGTCAGAAAAATCCTGATTGATGAGGAGTTCTTCAGCCCCGCCAACCTTTAGGACCAACAGGTCCCGGTACCAGCTCCCCCAGACAAAAAGCATGTCTCTAAGCCCGGGTTCACCGCTCTGCGGTATTCCAAGTGCCTTCTTCCGGTCTTCTTCCGCACATTCAAATGCAACATCAAGGGCTTTTTCTTTTGAGATGTCAGTAAGCCTCATAAGTCTCAAGAGCCATTCCTTTCTCTTATCCAAAAATCCCCCGTCACACATCTTGAGGGCCAACCCAAGGCTTCCTCCGGAGATACTGGCCAACGCCATTGCACTTTCCTTGCCCAACTCCTTTTTGTTGACAAGCCAATCCGCCATCTCCTGAAACGAAAGCGGCTGGAAGGGCACCTTTTGACATCGAGACACGATTGTTGGCAACAGATCAAGGGGCTCAGCGGCGTTCAGAATCAGTATGTTTCCCGAGGGCGGCTCCTCCAGGGTCTTCAGAAAGGAATTGGCCGCCTGCAGAGTCATTGTTTCCGCCTGATAGATGACGCATACCCGATACCCACCCGATACCGGGGCAAAACCAAGCCTCCGGTTGAGTTCCCTTATTTGATCTATCCGAATGCTTTCACCCTCTGGCTTTAGGAACAGAAAATCCGGAAAATTTCCATTCGCCATTTGTCGGCATGGCAAACACTGCCCACATCCCTCGTAATCAACCGGCTTCCGGCAGTTGAGCGCCATTGTCAGGGCCATGGCCGTACGCGTCTTTCCAACCCCGGAAATCCCCGTAAAAAGATAAGCATGGGGTATTTTTTGCCTGGACATGGCCTGTTTCAAAAACCGTTTGGCCCTTTCCTGACCCAATATCCGCGAAAACAACGCCTAGCCCCCCCCACAATCTTCCGGAGACAAAAATGGCCTGATGTGGTCAAATATTACGCCTGCCAAAGCCTTCTCCTCAAAGGTGCCATCCACGACGACAAAACGCTCCGGTTCTTCCTCGGCCATGGCCAGGTACCCTTTCCTTACGGAGTTATGAAACTCTTCCCGTTCCCTTTCAAACCGGTCCTGGCCCTGTTCCTGCATTGCCTTATTCCGGTCAAGAGCCCTTTTGATACCTACACCCACCGGGCAGTCGATGAGAAAGGTGATATCCGGCTGTATCCCCCTGGGAAGCCCTCTGATTTAACGCCTTGATAAAGCCGATCTCCTGCCCCCGGGCATAACCCTGATAGGCCAGAGTGGCGTCAAGGTAGCGGTCACACACGACCCACTGCCCCTGGGCCAGGACGGGTTTGAGCACCTCCTCCACGTGCTGTGCCCTGTCCGCAGCATACAACAACAATTCAGCCAGAGGTGAAAGGTTTCGGTTTTGAGAGTCCAGAAGTATCCGCCTGATATCCTGCCCCACTTTTGTACCGCCGGGTTCAAAGGTGGAAAATATTGAAACACCAAGGTTCTCCAGTCCATCGACAAGATAGTTTACCTGGGTGGACTTCCCGCAGCCTTCTATACCCTCAAATGTTATAAACAATATTTACCCCATCAATACAGCAGATCTAATATGGCATGGTGGGTGAGTATAGATAAAAAAAAACAGCTAATCAAGAAAACAAAACCTTTCTTCAAGTACAACTGTTTTTTTTCATTGACAAACAAAGAAACGTGACTAAAATTCCTTCGCTTGACAAAAACGACGGGGGTTTTGATGACCGTTGCCGATATATGCAATACAAAAAATCCCAAAAACGGAAAAGGAGTAAATGGGGTGGAAGACAGAGAAAGACAAATCTTAGAACAACTCGATCAGAAAAAGAGACAATTCGAATATGCTCTCCACCGGTTGATGGAGAACCAAAAGGAATATAACGATCAGATATATGGTGAAAACATCGTGGATGAATCTGACCAGGCCCAGCGCGAAATATCCGCCCAAAACAGCTACAGCCTCATCGCGAAAAAGACCAAAGAACTGAGGATGATAGAAAAACTGATCCAAAAAATTTCCAGGGATGAGAACTCCTACGAGTGCGAAGAATGTGGGGAACTGATCCCCCATGAGAGGCTTATCATAGTCCCGGAAGCGAGCCTTTGCGTCTTGTGTCAACAGGAACTGGAAAGGCTCGGTCGTATGAAAAATATCTCTGGCAGAGCATTATCTCGTCTCCTTTCGTCAAAAGAAGATCAAGAGGCGTTTGATGAGACTGATGATTTTGAAGATGATATTGAATATACGCTGACTGATTCGGAGATGGGCGGGGTAACCAGGGATGATGTTGAAGACCATGAAATCCAGAACTTTCAGGAGTACGGCGTTTAGAGGATGATTCAGGAGCTTCCAGATCATCGGGCCCGGAGCCGCGATGATCTGGTTCCACAACCCGTTCAGGAGGCCTCACGCACCTTTTTCAGGGCCTCGGCCACGGCTGCATCTTCTTTTTGGACATCTTCAATAGTCTTGGGTTTGACCGCCGGTGGCTTCTCCTCAAGACCATATTTCCATTTGAGGAACTGCTCCCCTGTGCTGGGGTAAAGGGCACATATGATCAAGTCAAAGTCATCCTTGATCAGATCCCCCATTTTTTCTCTGACCTTATCCAGTTCCGGTTCCAAATAATCCGCTGCCCGACCCGTCACCGGGGTTTCCCCGCGTTTATAGTTTTTGAGAATTTTTTTCTGGACCTCCGGATCAACAGGAAGGGGTGTCTTTCCATAAAGACCGTAGACCAAATCTTTTACCTCATTGGTGACCATCTTATAACGCCCAAAGAGGACATTTAACACGGCCTGTACCCCAACAATCTGGCTGGTGGGAGTAACCAGGGGAGGCATCCCAAGCTCTTTGCGGGTGACAGCAACATCCTTGTATACCTCCGGCAGCCGATCCAGGGCCTTCGCATCACTGAGCTGACTTGCAAGGTTTGAAATCATACCGCCCGGCACCTGGTGGGCCAGCACACCCGTATCGATCACAGACATCCTGTGTTTTGCCAGATAATCTCGATATTTGGGGGCTATGCTTTCCATATAGTCCCCCAATTCCAGCAGGAGCCCCAGATCAAAACCGGTGTCCCTTGTAGTCCCGTAAAGGGTCGCTACAATTGGCTCTATCGCAGGCTGTGAGGTCCTCAGGGCAAATGGCGCCAGACAGGTATCCACAATGTCTACCCCCGCTTTGATGGCCTCCAGGTAGATCATGGAACCCATACCGCTGGTATAGTGCGTGTGGAGGTGGATCGGGATGTTGATCTCCTTTTTAAGCAAGGTTACGATCTTGGCAATATCAAATGGGGCCATGATACCCGCCATATCTTTGAGACATAGAGTGTCCGCACCCATGTCCTCTATGTCTTTGGCCTTGTTAAGATAATAGTCCAGGTTGAAAACATCCCCCCCCATCCGCCTCTCGGTGAGGGTATAACAGATGGTCCCCTGAAAATGCTTGCCATTGGCCTTTATTCTCTCGACAACCGTTTCAAAATTACGGAAATCATTCAGGGCATCAAAGACCCTAAACACATCCATACCGGCCTCGCATGCCTTATCTACGAACAACCTGGCCACGTCATCAGCATAGTTTCTGTATCCCACCAGGTTCTGTCCCCTTAGAAGCATGGAAAACGGGGTCTTCTTGATGTATTTCTTTAGAGTTCTTATCCGGTCAAAGGGGTCTTCACCTAAGAAACGATGCATGGTGTCAAAGGTGGCTCCCCCCCACACCTCCATGGCCCAGAAACCGACGCTGTCCATCTTTTCGGCAATGGGAAGCATGTCCTCAGTCCTCATCCTCGTTGCCAACAACGATTGATGCCCATCTCTAAAGGTATTATCTTGAATTTTAATGGGATTTTTTGGTCCCTCTTCCAAAAACATATCCATATAAGGCCTCCATTTTAACCGTTGATTGTTTGATCTGAAAACATTTCAGACGCTTTTTTGGGAAAACATAGGCAAATTTAGACGGCGGGTCAAGAGAATTAATTAATTATTCATGCCGGGAAAAAATCAAAGTGCCCTCATCCATTCCGGCCTCAACCCTACATCTCCTCTGAGGGCGCTGTCAATCTCATCAAGGGCCAGTTGCCTCCCTTTCGGAAGCCTGGCCCTTATGGGTAGATAATTGGATGCGTGGTTGGAAAAAAAGAGACCTCTAGTCAAGTTGGTGCTGGCTATCATTTCCCTCAACTCACGCAACAGCTCCTTTGGACTCGGCAGCTCGAACCGACCTTCTTCAGAGGCCTCATGCAACGGGGTGCCCGGGATCAACATCACGGTCAGCGCCCCCACATAATTTGGATCCATGGCGCTAAGGAGCGCTCCCGTGGCCCTGGCATGCCGTAGAGACCCTTCTCTGCCGCCAATGCCCAACAGGACCGTAACCGAAAGCTTAATCCCCGCTTCCCTGACCTTTCTTCCCATATCAATCAGATTTTGTGAACTGGTCCCTTTGCAGATCCTTTTTAAAAACTCTTCGTCCCCCGTCTCCACACCAAGATAAAGGATACGCAATCCCTTTTCTCTTAGCTCTACCAACTCTTCCGGGGACTTCATCCTGATGCTTTTTGCATTTGCATAGGCCCCAACCCTTCTGACCCACGGCAGATGTTCTCTGATCTTATCAAGGATCCACAAAAGTCTCTTCTGCGGGATAATAAGGGCATCCCCATCCATGAGGAACACTCTGTCCTGCCGCTTCATATATTTGGATGCAAACAGGATATCCTTCAGGATTATGCCCTCATCCTTTATCGTAAATCTTTTGTCCCTGTATGTTACGCAAAAGGTGCATTTGTTATGCGAACAACCGAGGGTAACCTGGAGCAAAATACTATCGGCTTCACTGGGCGGCCTGATACAGGCTCCTTCATAATGCATTCCTTCTTCTTCCATTGCGTGATCCATAAATCATATCTCCTTTTGACCCGCCCGATTGGGTGGGGTGTCCAAAGGACAATTTTCTGCCTGGGATTTCGGTCATACACCAATTAAGACGGGTTGTTATAGGGGTTACAATATCATCCCCACCGAGAATGCCAGCAGAAATTGTCCTGTATAATACATGGGCAGCCCTGTCAGTCTGTTGAGGAATTCACTTTTAAGAAACCGCTCACGTGCAACAAAAATATCTGAAAAATAGAACAGAAGGGCTCCCCCAAACACCATTACCCTTCCTGTGAGCGTGAGACGCGAATCCCCAAGAACCGACCAGGCCCCCGAGAGCATGACTGTGATGACAAGCATATAAAGCAAGACAGGGCCGTTCATGGCCCCCAGATGGGGTCTTAACCACATATAAACCCACCCGCTCGTGACAACAGCCACCAGAGTGCCTGCCAATGTCCACTGGTTTATCCCTGCGACACCAAAAAACGCAATGACATAAAAAACATGGCCTATCAAAAAGGAAGTCAACCCCAAAAGAAACATCATTTTCTGGGGAAGCGCCAGAAACACATCCCCTGCAAGACAGAATAGCAGCCCCGTGAGGAGGAAATAGTAAAAATAGGGGAATGGGTGGGGCTGGATAATGACAGCAATGACAAAAAGCAGAGAAAGAGCGGTTTTGGCGGGAATCAGGCCATTTTTATTATCATTCTTCTCGAAATTCAATAGCCCGGCCATAAGAATTACTGCCGAAACAATGATCAACAGATTTGGCATGCCTTGTCAGGCTCCCCTTCCATTTCACTTCCCCAAACAAAACTGGCTGAATATATTGTCCAGAATTTCTTCGCTTGCGGTCTCCCCGATTATTTCTCCCAATGCATCCAGCCCACTTCTTAGTTCAAAGGCAATGATTTCCATGGGCGCATGCCCTCTCGCACCGCTGGCAGCGCTTCTAAAAAATTCTACAGCCTCGACCAAGGCCCTTTTATGCCTCAAATTGGGTGCAATGTGGGAAACGGTCATGTCTACTTGGCTCTCCAGAATACATCCCGCAATGACCTTCTTTAACCCATCAAGGCCCTGACCTGTGAGTGCAGATATTTCGGCAACAGGAAAATTCGACATTACCGCCTCTTTGTCTTTTCTGGTGAGCCTGGAGGGTAAATCCACCTTGTTGAATACCACCAGGGTCTTTTTCTCCCGAGATTGAGTGAGAATCCTTTTATCATCTTCATTCAGGGGGCGGCTTTGATCGATCACCACCAGCAAAAAGTCTGCCTCTTCCAGCTTTTGTTCGGTCAGACAGACCCCCATCCTCTCCACCTCATTATTGACTTTATTGACTTTTCTCAAGCCCGCCGTATCCATTATCCTGAGAGGCACCCCTTCGACGGTGACCGTCGATTCAATTACGTCTCTTGTGGTCCCCGGAATGGGGGTTACAATAGCGCGTTCCTGATTCAAAAGGCGGTTAAGAAGGCTCGATTTACCCGTGTTGACTCGCCCTACGATCACGGTGTTTATCCCATCTACCCATATCCTTCCTTCTCTATAGGCTGCTATCAGGGTTTCAATCGGGTGGATGACCATTTTTTCTAAAAAATATGCGCTTTTCTCTCTTGACAGTATGGTTGTTTCTTCATCCGGGAAATCAATTGCCACTTCTGCATTTGACAGGATATCTACCACAGCCAGACGTAATGTCTCGATCTCTTTCTTGAATGACCCTCGGATCTGTTGAGATGCCAAGGCCAGACCTCTTTCTGTTTTGGAATTGAGAAGATCCGTAACGGCCTCTGCCTGGGTGAGATCAATTCTACCGTTCAAAAAAGCCCTTAGAGTAAATTCACCGGGTCTGGCCAGTCTGGCCCCCTGGGTTAGTATCATCTGAAGGATTCTTGAAAGAAGGACGTAACCGCTGTGGGAATTTATTTCAATGACGTCTTCGCGGGTATAGGAATGGGGGGCCTTCATATAGGAGAGCAGGGCTTCATCGATCATCTCTCCGGAGGAAGGATCAATCAGGCGGCCCAGATAAAGACGATGGCTTTTGAGTCGCTGAACGTAGTTTTTTGGTTCAAAGGTTTTCTTGGCAATCTCATAAGCCCGCGGGCCGCTGACACGTACAATACCGATCCCGGCCTGGCCAATGGGCGTGGCTATGGCAGTGATAGTATCCTCGTTTGAGGGCATAATCTGATCTCGCCATGAACACCGGTTTTTACGCAAGCCCCAAGGGGATAAGGGGGGTATGGACCTTACTCAAAACGTGAAGATTTTGGAGAATTATTCCTTCTCGGGAGAATAATCACTTTTTTCAGCACCCCGTCACCTTTGCCCTTGGTGCTCAACTCATCGTCCTCTCTGAGGGCAAGGTGTACAATCCTCCGATCATGGGGGTTTAGAAGATTGGTACCCACGGGCCGCTGGGTCTTTTTTGCCTTCTCACCCATGCTAACGGCCATCTGGACCAAGAACTCCCGTCGCCTCTCACGGTAGTTTTCAGAGTCAACTACAACGCGGGCCCTGCTTTCCAGGGTCTTATTCACTATCTTGTTCACAATGAACTGAAGGGCATCCAGGGTTCTTCCCTTACGCCCGATCAGGAGGCCCGATTTGTCGCCCTCGATGCTCAAAACAATAGAACCATCAACATGTTCCGCCCTTACCGTGGTTTCTTCCATGGGGATCAAGGCCAGAATTTTTTCCAAAGCCTCCCTTGCAACCTCAATCCCATCTCCTCCCTCAAGAGTCATGGGTTCAGGCTCCTCCTTGGTTACCTCCTTGGTTACGGTGACCTTTATCTTCGCCTTTCTGCCTCCCACCAGCCCAAAGATCCCTCCAGACCCGGGCTCCAATATCTCGATTTCCATTTCATCACTGGTGAGACCCAATTGGCGGCATGCAGTATCGATGGCCTTTTCTTCGGTTTTAGCTTCAAATTCAAAAGTTTCCCTAATTTCCATCGTCTTCCTCCAGATTTTATGACGGTCCTTTGTGGATGCGGTACTGCTGGCCTATGGAAAGGAGATTATTGACTAACCAGTAAAGCACAAGACCAGAGGGAAAATTGATAAACATAAACGTAAAGATGACGGGTAAAAACATCATGATCTTTGCCTGAGCCGGATCACCCGGGGTCGGAGTCATTTTTTGCTGAAGAAACATGGATGCTCCCATCAGCAATGTCAGCACCGGTATTCCATACGGTGGGGACATAAAGGGGATCTCGAATGGAAAGTGAAACAATCGGCCCGGGGCCGCAAGATCATTTATCCACAGTATAAAAGGGGCGTGCCTGAGTTCGATGGAACTTCCCAAAACTCTGAAAAGCGCAAAAAAGACGGGAATTTGAATGATCATGGGCAAACACCCCCCCATGGGGTTTACCTTATACGTCTTATACAGGGCCATGGTTTCCTGATTCATTTTCTGTTTGTCATTCTTGTATTTTTCCCTGATCTTGGCCATTCTGGGTTGAAGTTTCTGCATTTCCTTCATGGATTTATAGCTTTTGTGGGTAAGGGGCCAGAAAAGGATCTTGACCATGATAGTAAGCAGGATAATAGATACGCCATAGTTGTGGATGAATTTGTAGAAAAAACGCAGCACATAGAGAAGCGGTTTGGCAATGACGTCGGTCCATCCGAAATTTATCGCCCGATCCAGGTTGTGTCCAAACTGCTTTAGGATACCCAGGTCCCTGGGGCCCAGATAGAGCTCGTATTGGGATGAAACCCCTTGAAGCGGGCCAATATTTACAGGAGACGGCCGATAGGTCCCCTCCAGCACCCCTGATTTCAAAAAGCGTCCTTCAACCATCCCCTTTGCTGGTACTTCCGGCACAATGGCGGAAATAAAGTAGTCATTTTCATAGGCCATCCACCCAACCCGACCCTGGAGAACCTTTCCTTCTGATAAATCATCGGTATCCAATTCCTCAAGTTTGTCATTGAGAAAGACCGCTAAACCAACAAAAGAGTAATACCCCTTTTTTTCCTGTGTCATGACTCTCAGACCTGTCGAAAAGGCCCCGCTGACCTGTCTTTCTGATTTATTGACCACATCAATAGCCAGACCCACCCTGTATTGATCCTCATAAAACCTAAAGGTCTGTTTGATCATGAGGCCATCAGGAGATGCAACGCTAAAAACCAGGTCCTTTTGAGGTGAGTCATGACTCAGTTTTATCGCACCCTCATCCACGTGATAAACAGTATTCTCTGGTTGTGTGAAAGATGGGGTTTTAAAACCAGAGAACAAAAAATGGCCCTGACCGTCTTTTATATTGACAAGTTCGACCAAAGGAGAATCTGGATCAGTTGTCTGATAATAGTTCTTTAATTTAAAACTTTTTATGGTAGGGCCCACACTGGAAAAAACGGCCCTGTAAAGGGAGGTTTCGACCACCACTTCCTTTTCATCTGTCGCGGGGATCTTTTGGATTGGCGTTTGCCCGACAGTCTGAGTAGAAGGGAGGGGTAAGGTCGAGCCCATCGGTTTTTCGGCCTGGAGGGATGCGTTCGCAGGTGCTTTCACGGAGGCCGATTCCTCCACCTTTGGCGCCTGTTTTGGCCCGAAGAAAACGGACCACCCGACAAGCACCACAAAAGACAAAACAAAGGCCACTATAGTTCTTTTTTCCATTTCGGCTACCTAAGTTAAAAAGCTAAAGCTGCAAATCTATGTCGTGTCTGAACGGAAAATCCTAGTTTTCGTTCGGACACTATGTCATTCTCTCAGCCACACTCACAGCCCAGGGAATGTCGCACACATGCGTTAGCATGGCAAACAACAAATTTCCCCAGTCTTTATAGGAGAGGGTCGTACCCGCCAGGATGCAAGGGGTTGCACTTACAGATCCTGATGAGAGCCCGCGCCGCGCCTTTAATGATCCCATACTTCTTAAAAGCATGGCGGGCATAAGTTGAGCATGTGGGATAAAAACGACAGGAAGCAGGCCAAAAGGGTGAGACGATTTTTTGGTATACCGCTATCAGACAAACAGGTACAAACCTGAGTTTATAGACACATATTTCTGCCAAAGAAGATTTCTGCAAGTTCTTTTTTGGTTTTTCGGAGATCCAAATAGCTGGCATCCTTCTTAGCTGCGACGACGATATCATATCCTTGGGGGAGATATACCTTATTAAGCCTGAAGAATTCCCTGATCAACCGCTTGGTCCGATTCCTTTTGACTGCGTTACCCGCCTTTTTACTAGCCGTGACCCCCAACCTTGTAATGCCCAGCCCGTTTTGTTTGAGAATGACTAAAAAATGTCTGGCATGATACCGCTTACCAGACCGATTTAAATTGACAAAGTCAGATCGATTCAGTAGTCTTTCTTTTTTTGGAAAGGTAAAATCTTTCATAAAGAAGAAGGAAATTGCTCAGGTCTGGCAGAGAAGCTATACGGTTAATCTTTTTCGCCCTTTCGCCCTTCTTCTCTTTAAAACGGTTTTACCACCTTTTGTTTGCATTCTGGCCCTGAACCCGTGAGTTCGTGCCCTTTTGATATTGCTAGGTTGATAAGTCCTTTTCATGACGTCATCGATCCTTCTTCTTAAATTACTATAATTGTTTAGTAAATCATGAACCAGGGAACTTGTCAAGACAAATCTATTTTGACCACCCCCCGAATGTGGCGCCTGCTTTATCTTGTGCATGATCAAATTTGAGAAGTTGTCAAAGACAGAAAGGGGAAAATAATGATTTTTGATTCTCTTTTGGGCCTGTTTTCCAATGACCTGGCCATAGACCTAGGAACCGCCAATACACTCGTTTATATGAAAGGGAAAGGGATTGTCCTGCATGAGCCTTCGGTGGTGGCTATTAAGAAGGAGGGGAAAGGTGCCAATAAGGTGCTGGCGGTGGGCAGAGAGGCAAAAATGATGCTGGGACGGACCCCTGGCAACATTGTGGCAATTCGCCCCATGAAGGATGGCGTGATTGCAGATTTTGAAATCACCGAAGCAATGCTTCGCCATTTCATCAGAACCGTACATCACCGCAGAGCTCTGGTGAGACCCCGGATTATTATCTGTGTTCCCAGCGGGATTACCCAGGTTGAAAAGAGGGCGGTTCGCGAATCAGCCGAATCTGCCGGAGCGAGGGAGGTCTTTCTTATCGAAGAGCCCATGGCAGCCGCCATCGGGGCGGGACTGCCGGTTACGGAGCCCACAAGCAACATGGTGGTAGACATAGGGGGCGGCACCACGGAGGTGGCTGTTATATCACTTGCAGGAATTGTGTACAGCAAATCGGTAAGGGTGGGCGGCGATAAAATGGATGAAGCCATTTTGCAGTACATTAAGAGAAAATATAACCTTCTGATAGGAATTGGTACCGCCGAGATCATAAAAACGACCATCGGAAATGCCTTTCCAAGCGAACAGGTGGAAACCATTGAAGTCAAGGGACGCGATCTGGTCACCGGTATTCCAAAAATTCTGACAATAGATTCGGACGAGGTGAGGAAAGCCATCTCAGAGCAGGTAGAAACCATCATGGAAACCGTCCGCATTGCCTTGGAACAGACTCCCCCTGAATTGGCGGCCGACATTGTGGACACGGGGATCGTGATGACTGGCGGCGGTTCGCTTCTCAAAAATATTGACGTCCTTCTGAGAGAGGAGACACATCTTCCCATAACCGTCACCGAAGATCCTCTATCGACAGTTGTTATTGGTTCTGGAATGACATTGGATAATCTATCCATCCTGAGAGACGTTACAATAACCTAGGAGGCTGTCCGGGAATGGCTATTTCTCCCAATCTCTACATCGGGCCAGATTTTAGCCATCAAAACATTTCGCTATATTCCTGCGGTTAAAATCTTCACCTTCCTTGACTTTGAAAAAATTTCCCATTTTCGGACAACCCCCTGGAAAAGATACAAAGTAAAGCGGGGATGAGTTTAGACGTTGAAAGATGTAAGAGGTCTTCACAAAATATGGATATGGGTCCTACTTGTCTGTTTCGTGTTGTTCATGCTGTTATCCAGTTCCAGCCAAAGGCCCTCATGGAATCCTGCTGAACAGGTGATTATAGAGATCACCGCTCCCCTCCAAAAAATCTTAAAACAAACGGTTTCTACAGCAGAAGATTTGTGGTTATACTATTTCTACCTAGTCAACCTACGCCAAGAAAACAGGCAACTGAAGAGAAAAATTGATGGCCTACAAGCAGAGAACAGCCGATACCGTGAACTGTTGACCACCCATGAGAGACTCAAGGAGCTTCTCCAGTTTAAAGAGGCAATTGATCGCCCTGTCCTTGCGGCGCAGGTCATTGGGAGAGATCCAACCGGATGGTTTAAATCTATCATTATTGACAAAGGAGGACAGGCAGGGTTAAGACCAAACATGCCAGTGGTAAATGCGGACGGCGTAGTAGGAAGAATCGTCTCCATTTCGCCAAATTATTCGAAAGTCCTTTTAATTATAGATCAAAACAGCGGTGTCGATTGCCTGACCCAGCGGACCAGGGACAGGGGCATCGCAAAGGGCGCGCCCAATGACACCTGCAAACTGGATTATGTGGTTAAATCGAGCGATGTGGCCGTTGAAGACCTGGTCATTACCTCGGGACTCGGGGGGGGGTTTCCAAAGGGGCTACCGGTCGGCTATATTTCTGAAGTAAGCGAAACCTCAGGAGGACTCTTCAAAGATATCATACTCAGACCTGCCGTTGATTTTTCAAAATTGGAAGAGGTCCTGGTGATCTTGAAGGAGAACACGTCGTCGAACAATCAGGAAAAAAAGAACTGACTTTCTATATTTTTGCGTGGATCCTTGGGCTGATTTTCACACTTGTCAAAGGGGACCTCACCAACCTAGTTGGCTCGGCGTTCTTTGAACTGGATTTCCTGACCATTTTGATCGCTTATCTCTTTCTCTCCTACGGGCTGGTGGCCACAGGAGCCTTTGCATTCGGACAGGGGCTCTTTATCGACCTGCTTTCAGGCGGACTGAACGGGCTTTTTGCCTTTCTTTATCTTTCTGTCTTTGGTGGAATATATCTGGGGTCATGCGTCTTTGAGCTTAATCACCCAAAGGGTCAGGTACTTCTTATATCTTCGGCGACATTGCTAAAGAGAATTATCTTTTTTGCGGTGGTTGTCCTTTTTTCCAAAGAAGCCCTCTTCTCAACAAATTATATGTTGACATCACTGGGTTCAGCAGTATGCACAGGGCTCTTAGCGCCTGTCCTATTCTATCTGCTCAACCACCTCCGGAGAGGGTTCACCAAGGATGACCTCGGGGCCTCCCCGGGGCATCTGTTGAGTGTCTTCCGTGCGGCTGCTCTGCCCCGCCAGACCGGGCAGGATCGAAAAACCAAGAAACAACAGGCTCGGAATAACATTGAAAACATCAGATTTTGATCCAGCCTCCTTCGAGGTCTTTAACAGACAGATCCGGTGGGCCACCATTTTTGTCCTTGTGGTATTCAGCGTACTGGTTTTCAGGCTTTGGTTTCTGCAGATCGTAAATGGACCGGTCTACCGGTCCAAGTCAGAGAACAACCGAATCCGGTTGCAGGACATCTCCCCCTCCAGGGGGCTGATATTTGACAGAAACGGTAAAGTGCTTGTGGACAATCGCCCTTCCTACGATCTCTATATAATCCCTGAAGAGGTCCAAGATCGGGGACGATTATTGGAAAGTCTGAATGGATTAATAGAGCTTGATCCCCAATCGACTGGGAAATTGCTGGATAAAACCTCCAGAAATCTCCCCTTCAAACCCGTTTGTGTGAAGAAGGATATGTCCCGAAATGAGTTGGCCGTCATCGAAACCAATCGGTTTAATCTGCCCGGAGTTCTGGTAAAGGTGAAACAGCACAGACGGTATATCTCGGGCAATCTTGGCTCTCATCTCCTCGGATACCTGGGGGAAATCACTGAGCAGCAGTTGAGGACCGGGAAATACCCCGATAACAAATCAGGCGACCTGATCGGAAAGTCCGGCGTGGAATGGAAATGGCAGATAGCCCTAAATGGTAAACGGGGGGGGGAACAGGTGGAGGTGGACGCAGTCGGCAGGAAAATACAGGTAGTCTCGAAAAGACCCCCTGTCTCAGGTTCAGATGTTTATTTGACAATAGATAAGCGCCTCCAGACCCTGGCAGAAAAATTGCTAAAAGACAAGCATGGGGCAATTGTGGTAATGAATCCCAACAATGGAGAGCTTCTGGCACTGGCCAGCAGTCCCTCTTATGACCCCAATCTCTTTGTCGGGGGGATAGGCAAGATAGACTGGGAAAGGATCGTTTCATCCGAAGATTTTGCTTTGCAGAACAGGGCTTTGACGGGGCAATACCCTCCCGGATCAGTATTCAAGATCATCGTCGCCCTGGCGGGTCTTCAGGAAGGGGTTATTGATCCAAAAGAAGAAATTTTTTGTAACGGCACCTACTCCCTCGGACGAAGCCAATACCGTTGTTGGAAAAAATACGGCCATGGCAAGGTTGATTTACACAGGGCCCTGGTAGAGTCATGTGACATATATTTTTACAATATGGGGAGAAGGCTGGGGATAGACAGGATTGCCGATTATTCCAAGAAATTTGGGCTCGGAGTCAAAACGGGTATCGACGTGGGGAGAGAGAAGAGCGGTCTGGTCCCCACGAGGGCATGGAAATTGAAAAGATGGGGTGTACCATGGCAGGAGGGAGAAACCGTTTCCCTTTCTATCGGGCAAAGTTTTATTCTCGTCACCCCCCTCCAGATGGCCGGAATGATTTCAGCCGTTTTTGACGGCGGCGTCCTGCACAGACCCCGGCTGACAAAACGGGTGGGCAACGCCCGAACTGAGACGACCCATGAGATCGCTGCTGAAAAAAAGAGGTTTGTAGAGATTAGACAAACACATCTTGAACTTGTGCGGGACGCGCTTGTGGGCGTGGTAAATGAACCCAAGGGGACTGGTTCCAAGGCAAAGGTAAAAAATATTATTGTTGCGGGCAAAACAGGGACCGCTCAGGTCGTGGCGCTTAAAAAGAAAAATGGGGGTGGTGATAAGGGAGAGGTCCCCTTCAAGTTTAGAGATCATGCCTGGTTTGTGGCGGTTGCACCCGCAGAAAAGCCCGAGATCGCCATAGCAGTACTGGTTGCACACGGGGGGCACGGGGGAAGCGCGGCTGCCCCTATCGCCAGAGAAATCATCAAGGCCTATCTTGGGGCACAAGGTTAGACGGGTTGAAAAGGTCAAGAGGTAAGAGATGTTTGATCGCAGGTTGATCCAAAATTTTGATTGGATCTTGTTACTTCTATTGTTGACTGTGGCGGGGATCAGCATCCTGAATTTGTATAGCGCCACTTATCAGATCAGTAATGAGGTCAGTTCTCGGGTCTTTTTGAAACAGATCTACTGGTTTTTGATCGGATTCACCGTCTTTTTTTTGATGACCACCTTTAATTACTCTGCCTTAGAACGTCTGGCATATCCTTTCTATTTCTTCTCCATAGCCCTTCTTATTCTTGTGCTGGTTGTCGGAAAGACCACTTCCGGCTCCCAAAGGTGGTTGAACCTGGGCCCTGTTTCCTTTCAGGCGTCAGAATTGGCAAAAATTGCCATTTTGCTGGTGCTTTCAAAGTTTTTTAGTGACAAAGGATGGCATCAGAAATACCGCCTGCGGGACCTCTGGCAACCCTTTCTGCTTCTGTCAATACCAACCGCCTTAATTCTTAAGGAACCCGACCTCGGCACTGCCCTCATCTTGATCATGGTTTCCTTTTCAATTATCCTGCTTGTCAAGGTAAGCTGGAAGTCACTGGCCATTCTGGTTGTCTCTGTCCTGTCTGTGGCGCCTTTCATATGGTCCGGTCTGAAAGAATATCAACAGATGCGCGTCCTGACATTTCTCAGACCCGACATGGATCCCCTGGGCGCCGGGTACCACATAAATCAGTCGAAGATCGCCATCGGCTCCGGTCTTTTTTGGGGCAAAGGGTTTCTGAAGGGGACACAAACCAGATTAAATTTTTTGCCGGAACAACACACCGATTTTGCCTTTTCGGTCCTGGCCGAAGAATGGGGATTTTTGGGGTCTGTGATCCTACTCTTGCTATATCTTTTCTTGGTCCTGTGGGGCCTTAAAATAGCCGTAAACTCAAAAGACAAATTTGGCTCACTCCTGGCGGTTGGAATTGTGGCCGTCATTTTCTGGCAGGTCACAATCAATGTGGGGATGGTTACGGGTCTTCTCCCGGTGGTGGGGAACCCCCTTGTGCTGTTTAGCTATGGCGGATCCTCACTGATATCCACCATGGCAGTAACGGGACTGCTCATGAATATCAGCATGAGGCGATTCATGTTCCAGTAGGCCGGTTCCCCACGTCCAAAATTACCCTTAAATCTCGTAACCGTTCACATGTTCTGGATTAGGAACAAAGACAAACTTGAAGACCCGAAGTCCTTATAATAAATGCTGGTTTTGCCACATAATTGCCAATACGCCTCCAAAATGGAGTCCGAGGACAAGAACGTAACCTTGAAACTCTGAACCTTTGAACCCATGCACGGCTACTAAATCTCTTTTTCTTGCATGAAAAAAGAGGTTGTGATAGAAGAGGCCACTTCGTGTGGATTTTGCACGGGGGGAAAATCAATGCCTTTTTCAACCACCTATATTTTGGTTCAAACCACAGAGGGAACTGATGTTGTAAATCTCACTCCCCAAATCAAAATGGAGGTCCGGAAATCTCTGGTGAAGACCGGCTCCGTCACCGTATTTATTCCAGGTTCTACCGCATCCCTCACCACTATCGAGTTTGAAAGCGGCGCAGTCAATGACCTGAAAAAGGCCATAGAACGGATAGCGCCCAGGGATATTCCATACGATCACAACGAGAGATGGGGGGACGGTAACGGTTATGCCCATGTCAGAGCGGCCATGATGGGGCCTTCACTTCACATACCCATATTTGAGGAAAAGATGATTTTGGGGACCTGGCAGCAGATCGTCCTGCTCGATTTTGACAACAGACCGCGGAGCAGACGAATTGTGATCCAGATATGGGGAGATTAGCACAACCCGGTGCATTGAGAAACGGGTGGGTATACCAAAGGCGACCCGTTGCCCACTGGAGGCCAGCGTACTGGAGGCACTTTCTTGAAAAAACGCTATTCTGTAAAGGATAATAGATGAACAAAAAACTGACCTTTCCCGACCACGAACTGATGCGCAGTCTCTGCGGAGAGCATAACCAGCACCTGAAGATGTTGGAAAAAAAAACAGGGGCATCCGTTCATGTAAGAGGGAACCATCTGTTGATTGAGGGAAGGGATTGGGAGGTAGAACTGGCCGAAAGGGTTTTGATCCAGCTCTACGATCTCCTTGGGGCCAATTACCCCATCTATCCCAACGATGTGGATTATGCGACCAGAATTCTGAGCAGCAATCATTCGGCTGACCTAAAAAAAATATTCAAAGATGAAGTCTATATCTCTTCAAAGAAAAAGATTATAACTCCCAGGACGATCAATCAGAAAAAATATATCGATAGCATCAGGAAATTTGATATTGTATTTGGAATTGGACCCGCCGGAACGGGAAAGACCTATCTTGCTATGGCCATGGCTGTTGCATCACTGGTAAAAGATAAGGCAAACCGTGTTGTTTTGGCAAGACCGGCCGTTGAAGCAGGGGAGCGACTGGGCTTCCTGCCGGGGGATCTGTATGAAAAGATAAATCCTTACCTAAGGCCCCTCTATGACGCGCTCCATGACATGATGGATTTTGAGAATGTGTCCCGACTCCTTGAGCGGGGCATAATCGAGGTTGCGCCCCTCGCCTTTATGAGGGGCCGGACCTTGAACAACGCCTTTGTCATCCTGGATGAGGCACAGAACGCCACCCCTGAGCAGATGAAGATGTTCTTGACCCGTCTCGGTTTTAGCTCTAAAGCTGTGATCACGGGGGATATAACCCAGACGGACTTGCCAAATGGCAAAATTTCTGGATTAATTGAGGCCAAAGAAACCCTAAAACATATAAAGGGTATCCAGTTTGTATATTTTTCAAAAGAGGATGTAATACGGCATCCACTGGTCCAGGAAATTATTGATGCCTATGAAAAAATGGAGACCAAAAGCCATTGACATCAAAAGGGTGAGCACCTAGCTTTCTACGATGCCCAAGAATAAACCTGACAAAACAAAAATAAAATCATCTAACAGATCCAAGCCATCATCCAGAAAACGGGACTGGGAGACGATTCCCGGAGGTGCCATAAGCAACGGAACGTCTGGTTTCTGGTTTCGGCCAGAGGCACAGCGGTGGTATATTCTGCTCGCCTTGAGCGCGATTATCTCTATCTTATTATTCCCCAGTATTTTGACCCCCCCAAAGAGATACAATCTCGGCGATGTGGCCAATCTGGATATCAAGGCCTCCCGGGAATTTCTGGTCGAAAACAGCGAACTGACAGAAAAGAACAGACAGGAGGCGGTCAAAGCGGTCCCGCCCGTTTATGACTTTGACCCCGGCGGGGCAAATGTAACATCGAGGATCAAGAAGGCCTTTGAATCCGGCAGAGAGTTCCTGGCCAAGGCCCTTTCGGCTGACTATGCTCCGGAAAAAAGACGCCCAGAAGGTAAAAATCTCCCGAAAAACACGGTCACCGCCATGGATGCCTTCAAAAACCGGTTCTTTGATATTCTTGATATTCCTCGTGACGAAAAACTTATCAACACATTTTTGGAAAATGATTTCCCCGTATCGGCTGAAAAATTAATAATCAGCCTGGATTCACAAGTCTTTGATAACGGTGTCGTAAGCGACAAAATGATGTTTATGAGCCTGGGAGAAAAAGGCATTGCCCTCCACGACATCCATACCGAAAAGGAAATCAGGGCAACCGAACTGAGCAGATTCTATGACCTCAAAACGGCCAGGGCCTTTGTGATGGAACGTGGCAAGGTCCTGACCAGTTCAACAAAGCCAAAAACATTGGCAAGGGCATCACTGAGACTTGCCACATCCCTTATCGAGCCAAACATTACATTTAATAAAAGAGAAACCGAACTAAGAAAAGACCTGGCGAGAAAGTCGGTCAAACCCTTCTACTTCAAAGTGAAAAAAGGTGAAATGCTCATAAGGGAAGGGGAGAGGGTCACGCCCAGCCACCTTTTGAGGCTTTCAGAACAGTATAAATTTCTCAAACAGAAAGAGATGCTGGGACAAGCCCCTGCCATGGCTGTCTTGATCGGTTTTCTTTTGTCAGCCATGTACCTGGTTGGACTGTTGAACAACCGCCGGGGAAACCCAGACGTCAAGGACCTTCTGTTCTGGGCATTCACACTACTGATCATCCTCTTGATGGTCATTGCCACCAACCTTGTTGCCTACGAGGTCACACGGGGCATCCACCTGTTTTCACCCCGGGCATTGTTGTTCGCCATACCGGTGGCATGCGGTGCAATGCTCATCTCTGTCTTTAACGGGGTTCGCGTAGCCGCGAGCTTTTCCCTCATTGTCTCGGTCCTGGCCTCCCTCGTCCTTGGGGGCAAGGTGGAATATTTTATCTATTTTTTCCTTAGCTCCCTGGTGGCAGCCTCCGGCGTGAAGAACTGCCGGGAGAGAAGCATCTTTATCAGAACCGGGCTAAATGTCTCTGTGTGCGGTATTGTCCTGGCACTTTCCATACAGGCATTACACGCCTCCTTCCTCACGTTGGATGCCCTGTTTTCCTGCGCCTTTGCCTTTATTGGGGGAATCCTGGCGGGAATTCTTGCCACCGGGATCCTTCCGCTGATCGAAATGTCTTTTGGTTATACAACGGACATTAAACTGCTTGAACTGGGCAACCTGGACAAACCCCTTTTACGGGATCTCATGGTTCAGGCACCGGGGACCTATCACCACTGCGTTATTGTAAGCAACATGGTGGAAGCATCGGCAGAAGCGATCCATGCCAACCCCCTACTGGCAAGGGTTGCCGCATATTACCATGACATAGGGAAAATGAGGAAGCCCCTCTACTTTATCGAAAATCAAGCGAACCGGGGAAACAGACATGAAAAACTCGCGCCTTCCATGAGCAGCCTGATTCTCATATCTCACGTCAAGGACGGTGTGGAACTGGCCAAAGAGCACAAACTCGGGCAAGAGATTATAGACATCATAAAACAGCATCACGGGACAAGTTTGATAACCTTCTTTTATGAAAAAGCCAAGGAACGGGGTGAAAGGAGCAAAGGGAAGTCTTCCCAGGTCAAAGAAGAGGTCTTCCGTTACCCCGGCCCCAGGCCCCAGACCAAGGAAGCGGGACTCATCATGCTGGCGGATGTTGTGGAGGCGGCCTCCAGAACACTTGTCGACCCAACCGCGGCGCGCATACAGGGGATGGTGCAGAAAATCATTAACAAGGTCTTTTCTGATGGACAGCTTGATGAATGCGAACTTACATTAAAGGATCTTCATGAGATCGCAAAGAGTTTTAACAAGACATTGAGCGGCATCTTTCATCACAGGATTGACTATCCCGAACCCGTTTCAAAAACTGTCTCCTCCCTCAATCATGAAAGTACCAGACGCGCAAGGGGAAGACCGGGGAAAAAAGGAGTAAATGGAAATTCAGATCACGTTCCAACGGAAGATTCCAGGTCTGAAAGACAGGACGATACGGCACAAACTGGAGAGAGTCTTAGAAGACTTGGCCTGTCCTGACAAAGAACTGAGCGTTCTTTTCACGGACGATGCCGGCATTTCACACCTTAACCGCCGCTATCTGGGGAAAAAGGGGCCTACCAATGTACTGGCGTTTCCCATGGAGGGAGGCCCGCCCCCCGTGGTTGTGTCCCCCATGCTGGGAGATGTTGTCATCTCGGTAGATACCGCTTTGAAAGAATCCAGAGAGTTTGGAGAAGAGTTGACGTATACAATCGATCGTCTGCTGATTCATGGTGTTTTGCATTTGATGGGGTATGACCATGAAAAGTCGGAGGACGGAGCAAAGCGGATGGAAAAAGAGGAAACCCGGCTGATTTTGTTGATAAAGGAGAGGTGAATATGGCACGTTTGGCTGTGAATGTGGACCACGTGGCTACCATTCGAGAGGCCAGAGGCATCGACATCCCCGACCCGGTCCTGGCGGCTGGCCTGGCAGAACTGGCGGGTGCAGACGGGATCATCTGTCACTTGAGAGAAGACAGACGGCACATTGATGACAGAGACCTCAGGCTTTTGCGCGAAACCGTAAAAACAAAACTGAATATGGAGATGGCCGCGGTTGACGAAATGGTGACAATTGCCCTTACGCTCAAACCCGACGTGGTAACCCTGGTCCCTGAAAAAAGAGAGGAACTTACCACGGAAGGCGGCCTTAACGTATTGGCTCAGCCTGATTACTATAAAGACATTGTTGCTCGTCTTAAGGGCGGAGGTATTCCGGTCAGTTTTTTTATAGACCCCGACCCGGGACAGATCCGGGCTGCTCATCAGTGTGGGGGTGATATCGTGGAAATTCATACGGGCCACTATTCCGAGGCCCGATCAGAACCTGAGGCCGTTAACCGGTTTGAAAAGATTACACGGGCCGTTGAGACGGCCTTTGGACTGGAGCTCAGGATCAGCGCCGGACACGGGCTAAATTATTCAAACATCAAACCCTTTGGGGCGTTGCCGCAGATTGAAGAGTACAGCATTGGACACAGCATTGTTGCAAAGGCAGTCCTGGTCGGATTTGAAAGGGCTGTCAGGGAAATGATCGAACTGATCAACAGCTTCTGAGATGATTTACGGGATTGGCATAGACCTGGTGAAAATCGGCAGAATCGAAAGGGTGATTCAGAGATGGGGAGAGAGATTCGTAAATCGCGTGTTTACGGCTGACGAAGCACATTTCTGTAACCGGAAAGTGTCGCCACCGTCCGCCTTTGCCCTTCGCTTCGCCGCCAAGGAGGCCTTTTCAAAGGCAATAGGCCTGGGGATAAGAAAAGGGATCAAATGGAGTGACGTGGAGGTCTTTAACTACCCGAGCGGGAAACCTGGTCTGAAACTCCACGGAAGATCGCTTGAAATCGTGGCCAAAAAGGGTATAACCGGTATCCACTTGAGTCTTTCTGATGAGAGAGAGTACGGCGTTGCAATGGTGGTGCTGGAAAGAGACGCAAAAGACACCCATATTTAACAGGGCATCTTTTACCGTTTATAAAATCGATCTGATGTACAGGACCTCACAACTTGAAAGGGAAATATCTCAGATTTCAGACTTCCTCCGGGCAAGAAACGATCAACTTGGGCCGCAAACTGGGGTCCCTCCTGAAGGACGGGGATGTGATTGCCCTTGGTGGGGAGTTGGGAAGCGGAAAGACATGGTTTACAAAGGGGATTGCGGTCGGTCTTGAGGTGGCTGAGGAGACCGTTGTCACCAGCCCCTCTTTTTCCCTTGTCAATGAATATTCAGGCAGATGCCCCCTTCTTCACATGGACGTTTATAGACTTGAAGGGGCCTCTGATTTTCTTTCTGCGGGTCTTGAGGAATATTTCTATGGAAACGGCGTTGTGGTTATGGAGTGGGCCGATCGCTGGCCCAGTATCCTGCCGGAATGGCGGTTAGAGATAAAATTTGAAATTGTGGATGATAAAACTCGTACGCTAACCTTTTCGGGAAATCATCCAAGAGCCATTGAAATTCTAAAGCGCTTTGAATCTCAATTCAGTTGAGGGCAGGTATGGCATTAATTGTCCAAAAGTTCGGTGGCACCTCTGTCGGCGACATTGAAAAGATACGATCAGTTGCGAGCCGAGTCATCGAGAAACACCGGGAGGGAAATCAAATGGTGGTTGTTCTCTCGGCCATGGCGGGGCAGACCGACGCACTGATCAAACTTGCAGGGGAAATTGGACCCGATCCGGACCCTAGAGAACTCGATGTCCTGCTGTCAACCGGGGAACAGGCCAGTGTGGCCCTGTTTGCCATGACCGTAAAAACCATGGGGTCTGACGCCCGATCCCTGCTGGGTTTCCAGGCGGCCATACATACGGACCATTTATATGGAAAGGCCCGGATTCATAAAATAAAAACTGACCGTATAAAAAAAGAGCTGGGTCAAAACAGGATCGTGGCTGTGGCCGGGTTTCAGGGCCTTGACGATCATGGAGACATCACCACCCTGGGAAGAGGGGGGTCCGATACCACCGCAGTTGCCCTGGCTGCGGCCCTGGAGGCTGAGGTATGTGAAATTTATACCGATGTGGACGGTATCTACACCACCGATCCAAACGTCTGTCCAAAGGCCAGGAAGATGGATACCCTCTCATATGATGAAATGATTGAAATGGCCAGTTTAGGGGCCAAGGTCCTGGAGATCCGTTCCGTCGAATTCGCAAAAAAGTTTGAAGTGCCAATCCATGTAAGATCAACCTTTACCAATGAAAGGGGTACCATGGTAACCGGGGAAACAAAAGATATGGAAAAGGTATTGGTTTCAGGGGTGGCTTTTAACAAAAATGAAGCAAGGATCACCATCCGAAAGGTGCCGGATCGACCAGGGATTGCCTATCAGATATTTGACCCCATCTTTAAATCGGGTGTTGTGGTAGACATGATTGTTCAGAATACCAGCGAAGAGGGACTGACTGACCTGACATTCACCGTCCCTAAACCCGATTTTTACAAGACAATGAAACTTGTAGGGGATGTGGCAAAAGGAATCGGAGCAGAAAGGGTCCTTGGCGATGAGGACATTGCCAAGGTCTCTATCATAGGGGTTGGGATGAGAAGCCACGCAGGCGTTGCCAGGGAAATGTTTGCCGCATTGGCCGGGGAAAACATAAACATTATGATGATAAGTACATCTGAAATAAAAATATCATGCATAATAGAGGAAAAATATACGGAACTTGCGGTGCGTACACTTCACAAGGCCTTTGGGTTGGACCATGAGGAAGAAACGGGGCAATGACATCACAACGGGGGGCCTGCTCATGCTGCTCCTGGTCCTGGCTATAAACCTACTGAAAGGCGGGTTCAGCCCGGCGGAGCCCGACCGGACTGCTCCTTACAAGGAGATCCTTATACAAGTTTCAGGAGATATAAAAAACCCGGGTATCTATGGATATCATCATCCCCCTCATCTTATGGAACTGGTAACCAACGCCGGAGGGCCCAACCTGAGGTCAAGAAAACCGGTGATGCTGAAAGACATTTTACTATCCTCCGGCAGAAGGATTGAAGTAATGGGGAAGGGAGAAAAGACAAAAATCATTGAATCTGAAATGTCACCTTTTCATAAAATAACACTTGCTTTACCCATATGGCTTAACCGTGAAACCATGGAAGGGTTGACTGCAGTCCCCGGGATCGGGCTCAAAACCGCAGGAAACATTGTTTTTGAGAGGGCCAAAAAGGGGGGCTTTAAGAGGCTTGAGGATCTCCGGTCCGTTAAAGGAATCGGCCCCGTCATGTATGATAAGATAAGACTCTATCTTGCGCTATAGGGTGTTCAAGAAAACAGGGTCTGTCTTCTATCAATTCCCCTTGCCAAGAAACTGATGATGGGAAAACGTAACCGCATTGGACTTCCATGTTCCGATCCGGATCGATTTCTTAAAAATATAAAGAGACGCCTCCACGGGTAACTGGAAACCCGATGGACAATTTTGGGTTTTGGACCAAGAAAAGTGTTCCTGCACCCGTGAGACAGTTATTCAGATGATTATTTTGGGAATAGATACGTCCTGTGACGACACCTCGGCCGGAGTGGTAGAGGGTGGGCGTCATGTGTTTTCAAATGTTGTGCAATCTCAGGTCAGGGTTCATCACCCCCACGGGGGTGTCGTGCCTGAACTTGCCTCCAGGGAACACCTCAGAAATATCATGCCTGTGGTCCAGGAGGCGCTTTCCCGGGCCAAGGTCCGTATGGCTGACCTGGACGGTATCGCTGTAACCGTGGGACCGGGGCTTGTGGGTTCCCTGCTGGTGGGGCTTTATTATGCCAAGGGGCTCGCCTATGTTTATGACATTCCAATGGTGGCGGTTAATCACTTGGAAGGTCATATCCTCTCCATTTTTCTTGAGGATACACCCCCGTTTCCCTTTGTAGCCCTGACCGTTTCAGGAGGCCACACGTCCCTGTACCATGTAAAAGGCTACGGCAGGTACATTCAGATGGGGCAGACCCTTGATGATGCTGCAGGAGAGGCCTTTGACAAGGTTTCGAAGATCCTTGGACTCGGGTATCCTGGGGGAGTTCCAATTGAGAACGCGTCCCATGATGGTCTCAAAGACAGGGTCAAGTTCCCACGGGCATACCTCTCCGGCGAATCACTCGATTTTAGTTTCAGCGGTCTAAAAACCGCCGTGTCGCTCTACATAAAAAAATGGCACGATAAGCAGGTGGAAGCGGGCGATATAACGCTGCCCGACATTGCGGCTTCTTTCCAGGAGGCCGTTATCGATGTGCTGGTCCGGAAAGCCCTGAAGGCCGGAGAAAAATCCGGAGTAAAATCTATTGTGATAGCGGGTGGTGTGGCCTGTAACAAACGGCTCCGTGTACGAATGCAGGAGGCCGCATCCGGGGAGGGTGTTCAGTTGTACTACCCAAGGCCGGAATATTGCACGGATAACGGGGCCATGATAGCGGCAGCAGGCTATTACAGGATCTCATCCGGTGAAAAGGCTGATCTGTCTGTTGATGTGAGATCCAAGTTTCCTATTAAAGACCTGAAGCCCATGTAAATTATTCAAAAAAACGACCTTGAAATTTCAAAGACAACTCAAATATTACTATCTCAGATTTATCCGCTTGAGAGGCGAACCCGGAGAACTGGCCCTTGGGATGGCATTGGGGATATTCTCTGGAATGATGCCCATATTGCCCTTTCAAACGGCCTTGGGTGTGGCCCTGGCAATATTATTCAGGGGAAGCAAGATCACGGCTGCCATCGGCACGTGGGTCTCCAATCCTTTTAACTGGTATTTTCTATATTATTACAGTTACAAACTAGGCGCATACATACTGGGTCTCCCCGAGCAGAATGCTGTTTTTTCATCCGTTATGACCGCCATCCAGTCCGGTGAAGAATCCATGGTGATCTTGAGGGAAATCTTAGGGGCAGGCGGGATCTTCATCTCAACCTTTCTCTTAGGGGGCTTGGTTATGGGTTTGGTTGTGGCGCCCCCTTCTTATTTTCTGTTCTTGTATATATTCAAACGCATAAGGGTGTGGCGTCAAAGCAAGAAAGGAAATCGAAATCGACACCTCCAGGAACAATAATCAGGAGCAATAATAATGTCCGGGGGGAATTTCCGACCCAAAAAAAGTCTTGGCCAGCATTTTCTTCTTGATTCCACTATTATCGAACAGATCCTCACCAGAGCCAAATTTGGAGCCTCCGATCTGGTATTGGAAATAGGACCCGGTCGCGGTGCCCTGACACTGCCCCTTGCCCGAACTGTCGGGCAGGTGGTGGCCGTCGAAAAGGACTCCTACCTTGCAAGGTTACTCGAGAAGAGACTCTCTTCATTGGGAATAAAAAATGTAACCATGATAAATCATGATATCCTGTCATTTGACTTTCAAAAGATCCTCTCACCATCTTCAAAAAAAATCCATGTCCTGGGGAACCTGCCCTACAATATAACTTCTCCCGTTCTCTACAAACTGACGGAGAATCGAACGGTGATTGCCAGGGCTGTTCTTATGCTCCAGCTGGAAGTCGCAGACAGATTGACCGCCTCTCCGGGTGGAAAGACATACGGCGCCATTACCCTGCTTGTAGGATATCACGCAAAGGCAACTCCGCTGTTTGAGGTGCCCAAAGAGGCCTTTTCCCCGAAGCCAAAGGTTGACTCCATGGTGATAGAGCTTAACTTCGAAAGGCCCTACCCAGACCGTCAGGATGTCAACCTGGAAAATTTCAAAAGGGTAGTAAGAGGAGGCTTTCTCCATCGCCGAAAGACCTTGCTGAATTCTTTTAAGGGTGCATTCCCTCCATGGCGCAGGGAGATCCTCTCGGCGGCAATGAGAGAATGCGGCATTGACCCCAAAAGACGTGCCGAAACCCTGACCATGGATGAGTTTCTGTGCCTTGCTAAAGTCCCAAAAATTGACAAAAGGCCGCGCAGTTGATATTCTTATAAGATTTGCCGCAATATAAGCCATATCATTTTGCAGTATCCAAACCCTGCCCATCTTGTTTTGCGGGACCAGGGTTGTGGTAGTTGAACAGTCATCTTTTGGAGATGTGACTACGGGCGTAACCATGGAAGTAATAGAATCCCCCTTGCAAATGCAGGAAAGGGCAGAAGCCCTGAGGCTGGCCGGTCGCACCATTTCTCTGGTTCCTACCATGGGCTTTTTTGCACGAGGGGCACCTGGAGCTGATGCGGGTGGGGAAAAAACATTCCGATAAGCTGATCATAAGCATATTTATAAACCCCTCCCAATTTGCTCCCAACGAAGACCTTGACCAATATCCCAGGGACACCGAAGGCGATCTTGAAAAGGCCCGAAAGGTTGGCGTGGATTTTGTCTTTTATCCTTCCGTTCAGGAAATGTATCCTGAAGGGTATCAGACAAACGTCCAGGTGAAAGGGATCACCCGCCGCCTCTGCGGCATTTCCAGACCTGGTCATTTTGAGGGGGTCACCACAGTTGTTGCCAAGTTGTTCAATATCACAAAACCGCATATGGCGGTTTTTGGACAGAAAGACTTTCAACAGCTGACGGTTATCAGCCAGATGGTCATGGACCTCAACATGGACATCCAGATTGTCGGTGTTCCAACTGTCAGAGACCCGGACGGGCTGGCCACCAGTTCCCGCAACAAGTTCCTAAGCCCGGAGGAACGGATATCCGCACGTTCACTAAAAAAATCCCTTGATCTGGCCGATGAGATGTCCAGGGAGGGTGAAAGGGATGCCAAGGTTGTCAAAAAGGCGATTGAGTCATTTATACTCGGGCATTCTCATACCAAGATCGACTATGTGACCCTTTGTGACCCCGTGACACTTGAAGACATTCAAACCCTCACGGACGAAACCCTCGTGGCCCTGGCAGTGAGGGTCGGAACAACAAGACTGATCGACAACTGTGTCCTCCACAGAGACCCCGATCAAATCATCTCTAAAAACTGAGTTTGATATTTTAAGACATTTCAAATCGAAAGGAGCACTTTTATGAAAACATCAGATTTCCTCTTTACCTCAGAGTCGGTTACCGAAGGGCACCCTGACAAGGTTGCTGACCAGATATCCGACAACATTCTGGACAACCTACTTGCCCAGGACCCGAGGTCCCGTGTGGCATGTGAAACAATGGTTACCACCGGCATGGCCATCATCGCGGGCGAAATCACCACCGAGGCCTACGTGGATCTGCCGGGGGTCGTGAGGGAAACTATCAAAGACATCGGGTACCACAACTCATCCATGGGTTTCGACTGGGAAACCTGCGCCGTCATTTCTACCATAGACAAACAGTCTGTGGATATCGCCGTTGGCGTGGATGAAGGAAACGGCCTTTTTAAGGAACAGGGGGCCGGCGATCAAGGGTTGATGTTCGGGTATGCGTGTAAAGACACCGAGCCACTGATGCCCATGCCCATATATCTTGCTCATGGTCTCACAAAAAGACTATCCGATGTTAGAAAATCAGGCCAGCTCCCATGGATGAGACCGGATGGAAAGTCACAGGTAACCGTAGAATATGTGGACGGAAAGCCATCCAGAATTCACACGGTGATAATAGCCGCGCAGCATGACCCGGATGTGGATCACGATACGATTCGGGGGTCAATAATCGAAAAGGTAATCATGGAAGTGATCCCAAAAGACAAACTGGATAAAGACACACAGTATTTTATCAACACCACGGGACGATTTGTGACAGGAGGGCCTTTGGGGGACTGTGGTCTTACCGGTCGAAAGATTATTATGGACACCTACGGGGGGTTCGGTTACCACGGGGGCGGGGCATTTTCCGGAAAAGATCCCTCAAAGGTGGATAGAAGCGCCTCATACATGTGCCGCTACATTGCAAAAAATATTGTGGCCGCTGGGCTCGCTGAAAAATGTGAGATACAGGTGGCCTATACCATTGGCCGGGCTGAACCCGTCTCCGTTCTGGTGGGTAGCTATGATACCGGCGTTGTTTCCAACGTGGAACTGACCGAAATTGTAAAAAATAATTTTGACCTCCGACCGGCCGCAATCATCGAAAGGCTTGATCTGCTAAAGCCCATATATAGAAAAACCTGTAATTATGGGCATTTTGGCCGCGAACTTGTTGAGTTCACATGGGAAAAAACAGACATGGTGGACACGCTCAAAAAGGCCGTAAAATAGATCATTGGTTTGAGAATACAGCCAATATCCAAACACCTAAGAAAAGCATCCCCGAAAAGGGGCAAGAAAATACCAAAATTGAAATGAGGTCAAAACAATGGATTATGATATAAAGGACATCACCCTAGCCGGAAAAGGCCGTTTGAGAATTGAGTGGGCCAATATGAGCATGCCCGTGCTCAAAGGCATCAAGGAACGTTTTACAAGGGAAAAACCGCTTGAGGGATTCAGGTTTTCCGCCTGTCTGCATGTCACCACTGAGACAGCGGCTCTTGCCAAAACCCTAAAGGCAGGCGGAGCGGAAGTGGTTGTTTGCGCCTCCAATCCCCTGTCCACCCAGGACGATGTGGCCGCCTCCCTGGTTGCCGATGATGAAATTCCTATCTTTGCCATTAAGGGGGAGGATCACCAGACCTATTACTCCCATTTACTATCCGCTCTCAAACATAAGCCTCATATAACCATGGATGACGGTGCAGACTTGGTGGGCGCTCTCCATTTTATCGCCCTCGAGAAATGGGATGAGTTGGACCCTTCCATATGCGAGTGGGGCAAAAATATGTCCGGCAAAGAAAGGGAAGCGTTCCTCTCAGAGGTAATCGGCGGAACCGAAGAGACAACCACGGGTGTCATTCGCCTCAGGAGCATGGAAAAAGATAAGGTCCTGCAGTTCCCGATAATCTCCGTAAACGATGCTAACACCAAACACCTTTTTGACAATCGTTACGGGACCGGTCAAAGCACCGTTGATGGCATTATCAGGGCCACCAACCGATTGCTGGCCGGCAATACGTTTGTGGTCAGCGGTTACGGCTGGTGCGGAAGAGGCGTGGCCCTCAGGGCCAAAGGACACGGCGCCCACGTGGTCATATGTGAAGTGGATCCACTACGCGCCCTTGAGGCAGTGATGGATGGATTCCAGGTAATGCCCATTGCCAAGGCAGCTCCCTTGGGAGACTTCTTCTGCACCTTGACTGGAGACATCAATGTCATCCGTGTCGAACATTTCCGGGAAATGAAAGATGGGGCTATCATTTCCAATTCAGGACATTTTAATGTGGAACTGGATCTCGCCGGTCTTTCCCGGATCGCTGTTTCACATCGACCCATCAGGGAATTTGTTGAGGAGTTTACCCTTGAGGACAAAAGGCGAATCTATGTACTGGGAGAAGGCCGGCTGATCAATTTGGCCGCAGCTGAAGGCCACCCATCCAGTGTCATGGATATGAGCTTTGCGAACCAGGCCCTTTCCGCCGAATACATGGTCCGTGAATACGCAAAGATGGAAAAAAAGGTTTATCCTGTCCCACAAGAGATTGATGACAGGATAGCTCAGCTAAAACTGAAATCCATGGGAGTGGAGATAGATACATTGACCTCTCAGCAGAAAGAATATCTTTCTTCCTGGGAAATGGGCACCTGACAAAACCACCCTGATTACGCAGCCCCAGGCGTTTTCAGGGTGACTTTTCAATAAGCGGTGAACAATATCTTTTGGTCTTCCGGCCGGATATCAAAAAACCTTCCTAGCCCTTTCAATATTGGTTATATCTCCCATCACAATCAAAGTCATCCCGCTTTTCAAAATCAGCGAAGGAGGTGGGTTGAACTCCATCTGACCGGCGTTTTGTTCCAGCGCGACAATTAACAGATCAAATTTTTCTTCTAACCCGCATTCCCCGATATTTTTCCCCTCAACGATAGATTTTTCTGATATGCTTATCTGATTGATCCGTAATGTCCCCTGATGGCTTCTTAGCATTTTGTCAAGAAAATCCACTACCGTGGGTCTAATCATTTCCGATGCCATCCTAAGGGCCCCAATCGCACTGGGTGACACGATTCCGTCGGCACCTGCCATTCTAAGTTTCGCCTTATGGTTCGGGTTCGCCATTCGGCTGATGATACGAAGTTTTTTGTTGAGCATTCTTGCTGTCATTGTGATGTACAGGCAGTCTTTGTCGGAAGGGAGGCTGATAAGTATCCCTGCAGCTCTCTCAATGCCCGCGGCAATGAGGTTGTGATCCTCTGTTGCATCCCCCTTTATGTAAAGAAGATCGAAAACCGATTTACACAGTTCAATTCCCTTCTCTGACTGCTCGATCAAAACAACAGTCTTCATGTTTTTGACAAGCTCTGCGATAAGAGGCCGTCCCGCCTCGCCACCGCCGCACACAATGTAATGCTCTTTCAGCCTATTTATTCGCTTTTGCATCCTCTGCTCTCTCAGAATTCCGGAAAGTTCACCTTCAATCATAAATGCCGCCAACGTGCTGATTCCATAAAAAATGACCCCCATACCAAAAGTAATCAGGATCATGGTAAATATCTGAGCGGGGACATTGCCAGTAACTTCCACAACTTCGCCGTAACCGACGCCAGTCAATGAAATTACCGTCATGTACATATAATCAATAAAACTATATTTTCCGCCGTAGAGAAGAGAATAGCCGTTAGCCCCTCCCATGATCACAATAAAAATAGCCAACAATACAAGAAAGAGCCTTTTTTTTATAGCCATATAATGTAGGGAATGTGTATTTAGAGCATAACCGAAAACGCTATGTTTGCGGTCAAAAAATTTCCGTTTGTGCTGTCAGGGCATTTCGTCGAAGCGCCCCAGTCTATGGACCGGAGCCTGTGACCCCCGGGTACCCCGCAGGTCCGAAAAATAGTGCCAGAAAATCTCGAAAAAAGCGGGTGGTAATTTTTTTCTCATCCACCCGCATGGCAAACCGAAGCCTTGGAGGTATAAATCACACGGCACAGTCCGAAGGGTCCCCCCCCAGTTTTGAAAGTGCGTGATACAACGCCGGCAATATAACGAGAAGGTTTTCCCTGGCACCACGGGGGCTGCCGGGGAGGTTTATGATAAGAGTGGACCCTCTGACCCCGGCCATAGCCCGGGAGATCATGGCATGGGGTGTCTTCTTGAGGCTTTCGGCACGCATGGCCTCTGCTATTCCGGGGACCTGGAAATCGATAACTTTTTCCATAGCCTGAGGAGTGACGTCGGTCGGGCTGAGCCCGGTTCCCCCGGAGGTAATGATCAGGGAAAGCCTCTCTTTTCCAGACCATTTCTTCAGCGTATCAGCGATCTGTTTCTGATCATCGGGGACGATCTCCTTCTTGAGGACTAAAAACCCTGCCTCCTCCAACATCCCTACGACTATCTTACCGCTCTCATCCTCTCTTAAACCCCTAGAGCCCTTATCGCTGATCGTAAGGACCCCGGCCTTAATCTCTCTATCCATCCCTTACTCTTATTCCTTTTCCTGCGAGGCCGCAATGAGCTTTTCCGTCAACTGGGCAGGTACCTCCTCATAATGGGAGTGTTTCATCCAGAACGTGCCTCGGCCCCCCGTAAGAGAATTGAGATCCAGCGCGTACATCAGGACCTCGGCCATGGGAACTTGGGACTTGACCACCTGGTATCTGCCCTTGCTGTCCACCCCCAAGACCCTCCCGCGCCGGCCGTTCAAATCGCCCATTACGTCCCCCATCGCCTCCTCAGGGACGGTGACTTCCATCTCCATAATGGGCTCCAGCATAGTCGGATTAGCCTCCTGCAAAGCCTTCTTGAGGCACATGCGGGCTGCTATCTTGAAGGCCATTTCAGAGGAGTCCACATCATGGGACTTTCCATCATAGAAACGGACCTTCAGGTCCACAATGGGATAGCCTGCAAGGATGCCATTCGGTAGGGCCTCATTAAGACCTTTTTCTACGGCAGGCACAAAACTCCGGGGCACATTCATGCCGCTCAGGGCCTCGTCAAACTCAAATCCGGCACCCTTCTCCAGGGGTGATACGTCAAAATGGACCTCCGCAAACTGTCCCCGTCCGCCCGTCTGTTTTTTGTGACGGTAAATAACCTTTTGGACGGTCTTTTTTATGGTTTCCCTGTATGGGACTTTGACCAGGCTCAGAGCAACCTCCACTCCGAATTTTCTGTTTAGTTTTTCACAGGTGGCCTCCAAATGGATCTGTCCTGCACCTGAGAGGACAATCTCCGCCGTGGACTGATCCCGTTCCATTCTGAGGGCAGGATCTTCTTCAAGGAGCTTGGCCAAGGAGGTAAACACCTTATCCTCGCTGCCTTTGACCTTTGCCCCAACTGCGTAAGATATCACCGGAGGGAGCGGATCGGCTGATTCGTAGATTACAGGATCATTTTCCGCACACAGGGTGTCACCGGTGGATGTCTTCTTGAGCTTGGCGATCGCTACAATGTCGCCGGGACCAGCCATCCCCACCGGGCGTTGTTTTTTTCCCTCCATAAGCAGGAGTTGACCAAACTTCTCCTTTACCTCCTTGTTGGCATTGTAAACCGTTGAATCGGATTTGAGTGTCCCCGAAAGGACCCGCAAAAGCGTCAATTTTCCCGCAAAGGGATCGGCAACGGTTTTAAAGACAAGGCCAGAAAAAGGTACCTCCGGTGAAGAGGGTATTTCAACCAACTCTTCACTGCCGGGCGTTGTCCCCTTCTGAGCCCCCCTTTCAAGCGGTGACGGGAGACCCTGGATGATGAGGTCCATCAACTGGGAAACACCCATATTCAACACAGCCGAACCACAGACCATGGGAACTATCATCCTCGACTTGATGCCCTTAGTAAAGGTCTCTTCTATGTCGTTAGGGGAAAGTTCTTCCCCTTCAAGATATTTCTCCATAAGTTCATCGCTGATCTCCACGATGTTCTCTATCATTTTTTCCCGCCACTCTTCTACGACATCCGCCATATCATCCGGGACATCGGAACTCTCAAATTTTCCGCTACCGTCCTTGCTGTACAAATAGGCCTTCTTTTTGATCAGATCTACCAGCCCTTCAAATTTGTCTTCTGCACCTATGGGGATAAAGACCGGCATCGCCTTTATCTCAAAGGTCTGGGACACCTCTTCCACGACCTTAAAGAAATTAGCCCGTTCCCTGTCCAGCTTGTTGATAAATATGATCCTGGGGAGTTCCTGTTCATCGGCAAAAGCCCACACCTTTTCCGTTCCAACCTTTACCCCTGCTGTAGCGTCAATCATCACCACCACGCCATCAGCGGCCTGGAGTGAGAATTTTGTATCAGTCAGGAAATTGTCATCTCCGGGGGTATCAATGAGGTTTATGGTATGTTTTTTCCAGGCAAGGTTGTGAAAAGCGGTGCTGATGGTAATCCCCCTCTTTATCTCCTCCGGTTCAAAGTCCAGATTTGATGTTCCGTCGTCTACCCTGCCCTGCCTTGTGGTAGCCTTTCCATTAAAAAGCATTGCCTCGGCCAGTGAGGTTTTTCCCGAACCCACGTGGGCAATGAGAGCTACATTTCTCAATTCTTCTGCCTTTTTTTCCATATTCAAGCCCTCTCCTTAATAACCAGATTTGATAAATTCTCCAAAAGTCATCTTTTGGCCGATACTGTTCTGGCAAAAAATTGCAGCCCATGAGAATCTTTGCATAGCCCATAGTAATTTCAGATGGTTAAAAGACCGAAACATGTTTTCCGGAATACGGGATAAATATCTGGAAATGGTTTAAACCTCTGGTGAGACCCCGTATGGACACTATGCGCGGCTTTCCTCTGGAATGACGAAATATCAGAAATCTCAAGGACGTAATCTTAAAAATTACATCACCTCTCAAACCAAAGTCAAGCCAAGAATAAGAGCAACCCTTTTTTATTGCTAATTTCAAGAGATATGCTATACTTATGTGTTCTGAGCGAGGCTTGAAAAGAATTTGTTATCAGGAAAAATCTCCGGGCGGCTCTCATTTTGTTGCTTCATGACAACATAGAGAATTTTATAGGGTATTTGCGAGATCAGAAGGGGTACTCTCCACATACCATACGAAATTATCACTCCGACCTGAGACAGTTCTCTCAATTCCTGGCATTCAGGGGGGCATCGCCCGACAGTAAGCGGCTCGACCCCGCCACCATAAGGGAATACCTGGGGAGCCTTTACGGGACTTTGACGCGCAGGACTATCGCCCGCAAGCTCTCTGCTATTCGTTCCTTTTTTCGCTTTCTGGAAAAAAAAGACCTGATCGAAGGAAACCCTGCGGCTGATATTCAAACACCCAAGCTGGAAAAATATATACCCGGCTTTCTTCCCGTAGACGAGGTCTTCCGCCTCCTGAAAAGACCCCGGCGAGACAAGCTGCTCGGTCTCAGGGACCTTGCCATCCTGGAGATGCTCTATTCTTGCGGCATTCGGGTAAGCGAGCTTGAGGCACTGGATACTTCCAGCATAAATTTTGAAGAACGGCTGGTCAAGGTCCTTGGGAAAGGGAATAAGGAAAGAATTGTCCCGGTCGGGCGTCAGGCATTAAATGTTGTAAGTGACTACCTTGTGGCAACGCAACTCATAAGAAAAAAGGCAAGAGACCACTCCGGTGAAAGCCCGCTTTTCCTAAACATTCGCGGGGGACGTCTCTCGGTGCGGAGCCTGGGGAGAATTATCAAACGATATGCCATGGAAATCGGGGCGGGGTCTGACATCAGTCCCCACTCCATGCGACATTCCTTTGCCACACATCTTCTGGATGGAGGCGCTGACCTTAGATCCGTTCAGGAGCTCCTGGGGCATGTCAGTCTCTCCACCACACAGAAGTACACCCATGTGAGCCTGGATAGGCTCATGGAGGTTTATGACAGGACCCATCCAAGGAGTAAATGAGGAAAAGGGTTGATAGAGGATATGATTCCGGGAAAATCAAAATCAGGTGCTTGACGAATGAATCGAAATGATGTTCCAAAAATAAGGGCCACAACCATTCTGGCGGTCAGAAAAAACGGCAAGGGGGTCATGGCCGGAGACGGACAGGTGAGTCTTGGGGATACTGTCATGAAACACAAGGCCACAAAGGTTCGCTATATGTATAAAGACCAGGTACTTGTGGGATTTGCCGGGGCAGCGGCCGATGCCTTTAATCTGTTCGAGAGGCTGGAGGGGAAATTGGAGACCTATAACGGGAACCTCACCAGGGCCGCGGTTGAACTGGCAAAGGACTGGAGAACTGACAAGATCCTGAGGCGGCTCGAGGCCCTGCTCATTGCCATGGACGGAGAACACATGTTTATCATTTCCGGGACCGGCGATGTGATAGAACCCGATGAGGACGTAGCCGCAATCGGATCCGGGGGACCTTATGCCATAGCAGCTGCCCGGGCCCTGGCAGCCCATTCCGATCTGGATTCGGAAGCCATTGCCCGTGAATCAATGAAAATTACAGCCTCAATCTGCCTGTATACCAACGACCATCTGACCATTTACGAACTTGAAGGGTAGTATTTTTATCCGGCAGTCCGGGGACAAGAACATAACCTTGAGCCTCCGAACCTTTGAATCCGTGAACGGCTACAAATAACAAGAGGTACGCAATGAAAAAAGAAAGGACAGAGGCAAATCACTTTATGGAAGTTCTTACGCCGAGGGAGATCGTATCGGAGCTGGACAAATATATCATTGGTCAGGACCAGGCCAAACGTTCCGTGGCAATTGCCTTAAGAAACAGATGGCGGCGTCAGCAGGTCCCACAAGAACTTAGGGATGAGATTGCCCCAAAAAATATTATAATGATGGGGCCCACCGGGGTTGGGAAGACAGAAATTGCCAGACGGCTGGCCCGGCTTGCAAACTCCCCTTTTCTTAAGGTGGAGGCAACAAAGTTTACAGAGGTGGGATATGTGGGGAGGGACGTGGAGTCAATGATCAGAGACCTGACGGAACTGGCCGTCAATATGTCAAAAAAGGAAGAACAGGAAAAAATAAAACCAAAGGCCCGGGAAATGGCCGAAGAAAGACTGCTCGATATCCTCCTTCCAAAGCGGAGCGAAGAGACCCATAAAGAAGAAGATGGCGAAAAGGAAAGAGTCTTGGAGGTGGTACGAACCGACAAGGCAGAGTCTTCTTCCACCCGTGAAAAACTGCGGCGTATGCTAAAGACGGGGAAGATGGACGAACGTTATGTGGAACTGGAGGTGGCAAACGGCAACATGCCCACGGTGGAAATATTTTCCAGCTCGGGTCTTGAAGAGATGGAGTTTAACATCAAGGAGATGTTTGGGGGCATGCTCCCCACCCGGAAAAAAAAGCGGCGGGTAAAGATCCCTGAAGCCCAGGAAATCCTTTTTCAAGAAGAATCGCAACGCCTCATTGACATGGACAAGGCAATCGAACAGGCGATCCGCATCACCGAACAAAATGGCATCATTTTCCTTGATGAATTGGACAAGGTGGCCGGGGCCGAGTCCTCATACGGCCCAGACGTATCCAGGGAGGGGGTGCAGAGAGACTTGCTGCCCATCGTGGAAGGATCCACGGTCGCCACCAAATACGGTATGGTGAAGACAGACCATATCCTGTTTATTGCGGCGGGGGCATTTAACATCAGCAAGCCGTCAGACCTTCTGCCGGAGTTACAGGGAAGGTTCCCGATCAGGGTGGAACTGGATTCACTTTCCATGGAAGACTTTTTTCGAATTCTAACCGAACCAAAGAATGCATTGATCATCCAGTATATCGCCCTGCTTGCCACAGAAGGGATCAAACTGATATTTGAAGAGGACGCAGTCAAAGAGATTGCCGTAATAGCCAGTCAGGTCAATGAACGCACTGAAAATATCGGGGCCCGTCGTCTCCACACTGTGATGGAAAAACTGGTGGATGAAATTTCGTTTGACGCACCGGATATGTCCGAAACGGAAGTGACCATCAATAAGGAATATGTAAATGAAAAACTGGATGAAATACTGGAAGATGAAAATCTGAGCAGGTACATACTATGATCAACCACGGCGACAGGGCCAAGGTTCTTATCGAAGCCCTTCCCTATATTCAGCGGTTCAACGGCGCCACCGTTGTCGTCAAATACGGGGGTCATGCCATGGTAGACGACGAACTCAAACAAAATTTCGCCCTGAACATAATCCTGATGAAATATGTGGGGATGAACCCGGTGGTTGTCCACGGGGGAGGACCTCAGATCGGCGTGTTTCTGGAAAGACTTTCCATCACATCGGAATTCGTGGATGGGATGCGGGTAACCGACAAACAAACCATGGATGTGGTGGAGATGGTCCTGGTGGGGAAGGTCAATAAGGAAATTGTCACCCTCATCAACAGTAATGGTGGTCGCGCAGTTGGGCTTTCGGGAAAAGACGGGAACCTCATCATGACTCGGAAGATGGAGTACAAAAGAGATGCGGGGGAAAATCAGCCACCCGAAATCATTGACATGGGCATGGTAGGGGAGATAACCGCCGTGGACAACCGGGTACTCATGAGCCTCATGAAAGACCAGTTCATTCCGGTTATCGCACCGGTGGGCACCAATAAGCGGGGAGAAACTTACAACATCAATGCAGACCTGGTGGCAGGCCGCATAGCTTCTTCGCTTGAGGCCAGGAAATTAATCCTCCTGACAGACACAGAAGGCGTGCTGGATCGGGAAGGAAGGCTGATCTCCACTCTCAAGACGGAGAAGGCCCGCCAATTGATTAATGACAAGACCATCAAAGGGGGAATGATCCCAAAGATAAACTGCTGTCTGGAGGCCCTGAGCAACGGTGTCCAAAAGGCCCACATCATCGATGGCCGCCAGACCCACGCCATTTTGTTGGAAATATTTTCCAAAGTTGGGGTAGGCACGGAAATCGTACATTAAAACTTCAGTATTACGGAGCATCCGGGTTCACCCGCTGAAAGAGGATAATAAAATGAGTGATACACCGCAAAACACATCCACAATGTCCCTGGCTGACAGGTATATGTTTCAAACATACGGTCGCTTCCCCATAACACTGGTTCGGGGAGAGGGGTGTCGGGTTTGGGATGAGGAAGGACGGGAGTATATTGATTTTGTCGGGGGCATCGCTGTCTGCTCCCTGGGGCACAGCTCCCCACTTGTAACCCGCGTCCTAAAAGAACAGTCGGAAGCCCTGGTCCACGTCTCAAATCTTTACTACACAAGACCCCAAGTGGACCTTGCCCGGCTTCTCGTTGAAAATTCATTTGCAGACAGGGTGTTTTTCTGTAACAGCGGCGCTGAGGCAAATGAAGCAGCCATAAAGCTGGCACGCCGTTATTCAAATGAAAAATTCGGAAAAGGCCGAAATACCATCATTTCCATGGACAACTCTTTTCACGGTCGGACCATGGCCACCCTGTCAGCCACGGGCCAATCCAAAGTTCAGACTGGTTACAACCCGTTGCTTGAGGGGTTTAAGTTTGTGCCGTTTAATGACATAAACAGCCTGGACAAGGCTTTGGACGATTCGGTCTGTGCGGTGTTGCTGGAGCCCATTCAGGGAGAAGGGGGCGTCGTGTGCCCCGACCCGCTTTATTTGAAGAAGGTCAGGGACTTGTGCAAGGAACGGGACACGCTCCTGATCTTTGATGAGGTGCAGGTGGGAATGGGGAGAACAGGCAAACTTTTTGCCCATGAGCATTACTCGGTTTTCCCGGACATCATGACAATGGCAAAGGCCCTTGGCAATGGTCTGCCCATTGGTGCCATGCTCGCGAAAGAGGAACTGGCCGGGGCATTTGGACCCGGGAGCCATGCCACCACTTTTGGGGGGACACCCTTGGTCACCGCTGTATCCCACGCGGTGCTCAAAAGTATCCTGGGTGATGGACACCTGGAACATTGCCGGGACATGGGTGATTATTTAAAAAAGGGCCTGGAAAGTCTTTCTGGAAAACATGGTCTGATCAAAGAGGTCAGAGGTTTGGGGCTAATTCTTGGCGTGGAGCTGGACAGGCCCGGCGGGTCCGTGGTTGATGCGTGCCGGGAAAAGGGACTTCTCATAAATTGCGCACACGAAAATGTGCTTCGTTTTCTGCCGCCCCTTATTGTGGGGAAAGAAGAGATCGATTCCCTGGTAGGAACACTTGATAATATTTTTGGGACAAATGGGCATTGTAAATTAAAACAGGGGAAATCTGGTTTGAGCAAAGAAATTGAAAAAATTGTATTGGCCTATTCAGGGTGGGGCTGGACACCTCCATAATCCTGAGATGGCTGAAGGAAACATATAAATGTCCCCGTGGTGGCTTATGCGGCTGATCTGGGGCAGGGAGAGGAGCTCGACGGCCTCAAGGAAAAAGCGATCGAGACAGGGGCTGATGAGGTTTTTGTGGAAGATCTGAAAGAAGAGTTTGTCCGCGATTTTGTATTCCCTGCCATTCGGGCCAACGCCATTTATGAATCCACATACCTCCTGGGGACATCCCTTGCGAGACCCCTCATAGCAAGAGGGCAGGTGGAGACAGCCAGAAAGGTGGGGGCGGATGCCGTCTCACACGGCGCCACCGGGAAAGGCAATGATCAAGTGAGGTTCGAACTGGGTTACATGGCCCTGGATCCGGCTCTCAAGATCATTGCCCCGTGGCGGATATGGGAGTTCAGGGGGAGGGAAGACCTGATAGCATATGCAAGCACATGGAATATCCCAGTGCCCGTTACAAAAGAAAAGCCCTACTCCAGTGACCGCAACCTGTTACACATAAGCTTTGAGGGCGGAATCCTTGAAGACATCTGGAGCGAGCCCCCCGAGGAGATGTTTGTCCTCTCTGTCTCCCCTGAGAAGGCCCCCGACAAGCCGACATATATTGAAATCGGATTCAGAGAAGGGAACCCCGTGGCTGTAAACGGGAAGGCCATGGGGCCTGCTGAGCTTCTGGCTTTTTTGAACGATATCGGGGGCGAGAATGGGATCGGTCGCGTGGACATGGTGGAAAACCGCTATGTGGGCATGAAATCAAGGGGCGTATATGAGACCCCCGGGGGGACTATCCTGAGGGTGGCCCACCTGGCCATGGAATCGGTTACTCTGGACAGGGAGGTTATGCACATCCGCGACGGGTTGGTGCCCCGTTACGCGGAAATGGTCTATAACGGCTACTGGTTCTCCCCTGAAAGAGAGATGTTGCAGTCACTCATGGATGATGCCCAGAAAAACGTAAACGGTGTTGTGAGGCTAAAGCTCTACAAGGGGAACTGTATCGTAGTGGGAAGAAAGTCCGATACAACCCTGTATGACCCGGACTTTGCTACATTCGAGGAGGATGTGGTATACGATCAGAAAGATGCCGAGGGATTTATTCGGCTAAATGGCCTGCGTCTAAAGATAGCCCGGCTTTTGCGGCAGGGGAAAAAGGGTTCATGAGGGACTGAGTATGGCACAAAAGGTTTGGGGAGGTCGGTTTCAAGAAGACACCGACACGCTGGTCCACAGATTCAACGCCTCCATTGGATTTGATTACCGTCTCTATGCCCAGGACATAGAGGGCAGCATCGCCCACTGCAGGATGCTGGCAAAACAGTCCATAATAGATGAGGAAGAAGCCTTGGAGATCATCGAGGCACTGGGGGAAATAAAGAGGGAAATAGAGCGGGGTGATTTATCATTTGAGAACGAATACGAGGATATTCACAGTCTTATAGAAGCCGTGTTGATAGACAAGATCGGGGTGGTGGGCGAAAAGCTTCACACCGGCAGGAGCCGCAATGACCAAGTCGCCCTGGACACCCGTCTTTACACAAGGACTGCCGTTCAGAGTGTGATTGATCTAATAAAGAAAACACAGCTTGCCCTCATCTCCTTGGCAGAAGATAATTTCGACCTGATCATGCCCGGCTACACCCATCTTCAGCGGGCACAGCCCGTGCTCCTGGCCCACCATCTGCACGCATATAACGAGATGCTCCAAAGGGATCGGGAGCGGTTTGAAGAGTCCTTCAAAAGGGTCAATGTCCTCCCCCTGGGCAGCGCTGCCCTGGCCGGGACCACATTTGATCTGGACCGGGAAATGGTGGCCAAAGAGCTGGGGTTTGACAGGATCAGTCAAAACAGTATGGACGCCGTAAGTGACAGGGATTTTGTCCTGGAGTTTCTCTTTAATGTCTCTGTGTTGATGATGCACCTCAGCCGCTTGAGTGAAGAACTCATAATCTGGTCAACCCAGGAGTTCGATTTCATCACCATCCCTGATGCCTTCTGCACTGGCAGCAGTATCATGCCACAGAAAAAAAATCCCGATGTCCCGGAGTTGATCAGGGGAAAGACCGGCCGGGTCTATGGACACCTCATTTCCCTCCTTACCACCATGAAGGGGCTTCCCCTTGCCTATAACAAGGACACCCAGGAGGACAAGGAGCCCCTCTTTGATGCTATAGATACGGTGGAGCTCTGTCTCGGGGTGATAAGCCGGTTTTTGGGGGCAATTTCATTTAATGGCAACCGGCTGAAGGAGGCTTCGGAAAAAGGGTTTTTGGTGGCTACTGATCTGGCTGACTATCTTACTTCAAACGGTATGCCCTTTCGTAAGGCCCATGAAATCGTGGGAGAAATGGTCCTTTTTTCCCTTGAACAGAAAAAAGAGCTCGCTGACCTGACACTGGAGGAAATGAAGGGGTTTAGCAGGCAGATCAAACAGGATGTCTATGGATGGCTTGATCCACTGTCCTCCGTCAAAAAGAGGAACACCCCCGGCGGCACAAGCCCGGAAATCGTGAAAAAGAACCTTGAGCGGGCCAGACAGGAGTTGGGGACTTGAGATATCGGGCAGGGATTCTTCTTGTCACTTTGGCGGCAATCTCCATGGCCCTGTTCACCTGCGGCAAAAAAGGCCCCCCTTTTCTGCCCGAAAGGACCATGCCTTTGCGGGTTGGCCATTTAGAGGCCGGGTGGGAGAAGGATACCGTTATCCTGAGAGGCAGCATAATGGGACCTCAAGGGATATCCCTTAAGAACGAAAATATCATCGGTTGCAGGGTCTATCATGTTTGGTACTCTTTAACGGATGCGCCATGTGAGGGCTGCCCCATCAACTACGGGGGGTTTAAAGAAATAAAGGGAAAGGTGACGCAAAAAGGGGAAATTTTATTTGCCCATTCCCGGGAATAGAAAAAAAAGGGTTTCATTTCTTTGAGGTCCAGCTGATTGGAAAAAATGGGGCCCTCGGAGCCCGGTCAAACAGGACAAAACTCAGGATTGATGGGTGATGATTGTTGATTTGTTTTTGAAGGACAAGGGTCTTTGATAATCCAAATCAATCTTGATTTACAATAATAAGTCTTAAACGGACAACCTGAAATGCATCATTTTCATTACAAAAAAAACGACTTCTATTGCGAAGATGTCCCTGTTTCACAGGTGGCCCATGAGGTGGGCACACCCTTTTATCTTTACTCCCATGCCACCCTGAAACAGCACTTCAGGGCCCTTGACGACGCCTTTGACAGCATGAGACACCTGACCTGTTTTTCCGTCAAGGCCAATTCCAACATTGCCATACTGAGGCTTTTTGCCCGGGAAGGCGGCGGCATGGATATCGTTTCAGGGGGAGAACTCTACCGGGCGCTCAAGGCAGGCGTGGCGCCAAACAAAATCGTATATTCCGGGGTCGGCAAACAGACCGAACATATTGAGTATGCGCTCCAATCGGATATCCTCATGTTTAACACCGAATCTCCACTTGAGATCTTGAAATTAAATGAGATATCTGGGAGATTATCAAAAAAGGCCAGAGTTGCCATCCGGGTCAACCCGGATGTGGACCCGAAGACACATCCCTATATCTCAACGGGTCTAAAGGAGAACAAATTCGGGATCGACATTAATGACGCCCTCGATCAATACATTGTGGCGGCAAATCTGGAGAATCTTGAAATATCAGGTATATCCTGTCACATAGGATCACAGCTCACCCAGGTGAGCCCCTTTGTGGATGCGCTCGAAAAGCTAAATGGACTTATCGGGACCCTTAAGACAAATGGGATAAACATCAAATACCTGGACCTTGGGGGAGGACTGGGGATCACCTATGACAAGGAAACCCCCCCTCATCCGAGAGAATATGCCGCTGCCATAAAAAAAGGACTTCAGGCAAAGGGATTGACGTTGATCCTGGAACCCGGCCGCGTAATCATGGGAAATGGCGGGATTCTGGTAACAAAGGTGCTCTATACAAAGCCTGCGGGCGAAAAGACTTTTTTTATTGTGGATGCGGCAATGAATGATCTGATGCGGCCCTCTCTTTACGGTTCGTATCACATGATCCAGCCCGTCAGAAAATCCGGCCGGGAAACAGTCAAGGCCGACATCGTTGGCCCGATCTGCGAATCCGGGGATTTTTTTGCAAAGGGAAGGGAAATAGAATCCTGCCGACAGGACGAATTGCTGGCCATTATGAGCGCCGGGGCTTACGGGTTTAGCATGGCCTCAAATTACAATTCAAGACCGAGGGCGTGCGAGGTGATGGTCAAGGGAGACCGTTTTTATACCATAAGACAAAGAGAGACCTTTGAAGACCTGGTCAACGGCGAAATCATCCCGGATTTTTTGGAGAAGGAGTGAGGTTGGTCGGGGACCAACCAGGGGTGAAGATATGGAACCCATTGAATTTTGGAAAATGAGCGGCAGCGGAAACGATTTTGTCCTCTTTGACAACAGGGACGGTCATATTGAGGATAAAGAAATGAGGTCGCTGGTAGAGGGCGTCTGCAGGCGGAGAGAGTCCGCGGGTGCGGATGGCGCAATTTTTGTTGTCGGCTCAGATCGATACGATTTTGGCTGGCGCTTTTTTAACGCCGATGGCGGGGAGGTGGAAATGTGCGGCAATGGGGGGCGCTGTGTCTCCCGTTTTGCTTACTTAAAGGGGATCGCCGGCCCGAATATGACCTTTGACACCTTGGCCGGGCCCATTTCTGCAGAAGTCAAAGGGCGTGTGGTTAAAATCCTCATGCCAGCACCCGGCAGGCTATCCATGGACTTGGAAATAGGCTACCAGCCGGGCTGGAAGAGTTGCGATTTTATCAATACCGGTGTCCCCCATGTGGTTATTGGCGTGGAAGACCTCACCGGCCACCCGGTCAGAGAAGAGGGCAGGTCTATTCGCTACCACAGCCTTTTTTCGCCAAAAGGGACCAATGCCAACTTTATGAAAAAAATCGGCCCCAGCGAACTGGAAATCAGAACATATGAGAGAGGTGTTGAGGATGAAACCCTTGCCTGCGGCACCGGTGCCATCGCCTGCGCCCTGGTGGCTTCAATCCGGGAAAAGGCAAGCTCCCCGGTGAGGGTCAAGACCAGAGGCGGCGAAGAATTGAAAATTTATTTCAAACAGAAAGGCACCTCTTTTGAACAGGTCTGGCTCGAAGGGAACACCTCTGTAATTTACCAGGCCCGACTCCACAAAGAAGCTCTTTAGCGTTTTGGTTTTTTTGGTTTTTGCGTCTCTTGAAATCAAGTCAATCTTTTTGATACGAAAAACTACAGATAGGAGGGAATTATGTTCAAGGGATCTATTGTCGCCATTGTGACCCCTTTCAAAGATGGGGAAGTTGACGAGGAAGGGTATCGTGCACTGATAGAGTTTCAGATCGAAAACGGAACAAATGCCATCGTGCCCTGCGGCACAACCGGGGAATCCGCCACCCTAAATATGGAAGAACACAGACGGGTCATTGATATCGCTGTGGAGGCCGTCAACAAGAGGGTTCCCGTGATCGCAGGGACCGGCGGCAACAGCACCAGCGAAGCCATTGAACTGACCCGGCATGCAAAGGAAGTGGGCGCGGATGCCTCCCTCCAGGTAACCCCTTATTATAACAAACCAACCCAGGAAGGATTGTATCAACATTTCAAGGCAATTGCAGAAGCGGTGCCTTTCCCCCAGGTCCTGTACAATGTTCCCGGCCGGACCGGCCTGAACATGCTCCCCGGCACCGTGGCCCGTCTGGCCGAGCTCTCCGAGGTGGTAGCCGTAAAGGAGGCATCCGGCAGCCTTGCTCAAATGGCCGAGATCATAAAGCTTGCGGGGGAAAATATCACCCTGCTCTCCGGAGACGACAATGTGACACTTCCGGTCCTTTCTCTCGGTGGTAAAGGGGTCGTTTCGGTAGTCGCCAATATTGCCCCAAAAGACACTTCAGACCTGGTAAGCGCATGGGAGGCGGGGAATGTAGCGAGGGCCAAAGAGCTCTTTTATAAGCTTCTTCCTTTGTGTCAGGCCGTGTTTTACGAAACAAACCCGATTCCGGTCAAGACTGCTTTGGGGCTTATGGGGAAAATCAGCGGTGAGATGAGGCTGCCGCTTTGTCAGATGGCCTCCGACAATCTTGAAAAACTGAAAACGGCGCTTCAAAATTACGGTCTTATTTAGTGCCTGAACGAAAACCCCGTTCAGACACGATTTTGGATTGCGGAATGCGGGTCTAAAAAAGAAAGTAATCTCGGTCAGTTGAAAATCTCTGATCAAAATTGAAAAACCCTATTTCGGAATTTTTGTTCAGACACTATTTAGAAAGCAAAATGTGTATCGGTCGTCTGTGGTCTGTTGCCCCTGCCCTATCCGGCTGACAACCGTCAACGGCGACTGTTTGCTAAGGGCTTGTGCAAGCCCTAAGAGGAGAAATGATCATGCTAAAGACGATTGTTGCAGGTGCTGCCGGCCGTATGGGGCAACGAATCATAAACATGATCGCCGGGAGTTCGGAGATGACCCTGACCGGGGCCTTTGAAACACCCGACCACGCCAGCGTAAACCAGGATGCCGGGCTGGTGGCGGGTGCAGGTGAACTGGGCGTGCCGATTGTGGGGTCGCTGGACGAGGTGATAGACAAAGGAGGGGTGTTGATCGATTTTACAACACCTGAGGCAACCCTTGAGAACATGCGGACCGTTGCCGGGCGCGGTCTGGCCATGGTCATCGGGACCACCGGGATTTCGGAAACCATGCTTCAGGAAGTCAACACCCTCGCGAAAGAAATCCAATGTGTCCTCGCGCCCAACATGAGCGTGGGTGTCAACGTCATGTTCAAGATTGTCCGGGAAATGGCCCAAATACTTGGAAACGACTATGACATGGAGATCCTGGAGGTCCATCACAGACTCAAAAAAGATGCCCCGAGCGGAACAGCCATGCGGCTTGCCCGGATCCTTTCCGAGACAGTAAATCGAGATCTGGATAAGGTGGCGGTCTATGAGCGCAAGGGGATGATCGGCCAGAGGACAGATGAGGAGATCGGAATACAAACCTGGAGGGCCGGGGACATAACCGGTGAACACACAGTTATGTTTGGTGGCATCGGAGAGCGGCTTGAGCTGACGCACCGTGCCCATAACCGGGATAACTTTGCCGGGGGCGCGTTAAGGGCCGCCCTGTGGGTGGTCAAACAACCCCGGGGGCTTTATGACATGCAGGACGTGCTAGGGCTCAGATAGATGCTTTGACGTGCCCGTCTCGGGTCCTCAAAAACCAGAGGCGTCGCACCCCCCTTTCAAATTACCAGGAGATTTATATCCATGAGTACTTTTAAAAAAGCTGAACGGCTTCAACAATTGCCACCTTACCTTTTTAAGGAGATTGATCGAAAAAAGGCCGAAGTTATGGCCAGGGGGGTCGATATCATCGATCTTGGCGTAGGTGATCCCGACCTCCCTACACCGCCGAATATCATCAAAGCCCTCAAAAAGGCGGCGGATGACCCGGCCAATCATCAATACCCGTCCTACTCTGGAATGAACGATTTCAAAGAGGCGGTGGCCAAATGGTATCAGGAGCGATTTGGGGTAAAACTCGATCCCGCAACGGAAGTGGTCTCTCTCATAGGGAGCAAAGAGGGACTCGCCCATTTCCCCCTGGCATTTATTGATCCGGGTGATGTGGCCCTGATCCCGACGCCGGCATATCCGGTCTACAACACTGCCACAATCTTTGCCGGGGGGCGATCCCATTTTATGCCCCTTTTGAAAGAGAATGCCTTTCTCCCGGACCTGGATGCAATCCCGGGTGAAGTGGCAGCCACGGCCAAGCTGATGTTCCTCAACTACCCGAATAACCCCACGTCAGCGGTTGCCGACCCTGAGTTTTTTAAACAGGTCGTGGAATTTGCCCACAAACACCGGATCCTGGTGTGCCATGACGCGGCCTACACCGAAATGGCCTTTGACGGATATCATTCACCGAGTTTTCTGGAGGTGGATGGGGCAAAAGAGGTGGGTCTTGAATTTCACTCCCTTTCAAAAACATATAACATGACAGGTTGGAGAATCGGTTTTGCCGTTGGCAATCATGAAGGCATCGATGGACTTGGGGCCATAAAAAGCAACATTGATTCAGGTGTCTTCCAGGCCGTTCAAATGGCAGGGATTGAGGCCATCCAGGGAGATCAGTCATGTGTACAGGATATGATCCGGGTTTATACCGGACGAAGGGATCTCATGGTTCAAGGGCTGAGGGATGCGGGATTTCAATTGGACCCCCCCAAGGCGACCTTTTACCTATGGGTTGAAACCCCGGATGGGTATACCTCCGCCCAGTTTGCCGGCCGCCTGCTGGAGGAGGCGGGCCTGGTGGTCACCCCGGGAAACGGCTTCGGGGACCCTGGAGAAGGGTACTTCCGAATCGCCCTCACCCAGAAAAGAGAAAGACTTTCAGAGGCAGCAGAAAGATTAAAGGCCATAAAACTCTAGAACACAAAGCCCCCCCACAAATGGCAAACACGGCCTTTATTGGACTCGGTTCAAATCTCGGGGACAAACTCAAGAATTGCCTTCAGGCCATTGAGCTGATCCGCGAGATACCGGGCTGTGATCTGGGGGCGAAATCCGGTTTTTATCGAACAACGCCCGTTGGAGTCAAGGGTCAGGACTGGTATGTGAATGGTGTCATTTCTCTGAGGACAGTGCTGCCCGCGCAAGACCTGCTCAACTGGCTTCAGGGGATTGAGAAAAGGATGGGCAGGGTGAGGAAAGATAAATGGGGTCCCCGAACTATCGATCTGGACATCCTTCTCTTCGGGCAGAACGTAATCAACCATAAAGACCTGACAATCCCACATCCATTTATGCATCTGAGGAGATTTGTGCTTGTTCCAATGGTTCAACTGGCCCCTGACTCGATCCATCCCGTTTTGGGGAAGACCATGTCCTGGTTGCTGGAAAATTTTTCCGATGACGGCCAGACCGTAACAGAGATGGAGGGAGTATAGTTTGGGGTTTTTTAGATTACTCATTTTTGGCGCCCTGATCTATCTTGTCTACCGTTTGCTAAAGGGTGCACTAGGCTCCCAGAGGAGTGTAAAACAAAAGACACCCGACGGCATTATTGATGAGATGGTCCAGGACCCATACTGCAAGACATATATCCCCCGGAGGGATTCCAAAAAACGGAGAATCGCCGGAAAAGAATATTTTTTTTGCAGCAGAGAATGTGCTGACAAGTATGAAAATGAGATGAAAGACTAAATTTGACCAGCGTTTTTCCTGTGCCCCGACAGGGGAAAACCGGAAATCTTTTTCTGAAGGAGGCATTATGAAATTTTTTATTGATACCGCAAACATTGATGAGATTAAGAAGGCCAACGATTTAGGTATGGTTGACGGGGTCACAACAAACCCCAGCCTTGTCTCCAAAGAGGGCCGGGAGTTCACAGGGCTTTTATAGGAGATATGCGGGATTGTGGACGGACCCGTTAGCGCGGAGGTAGTCAGCGTTGATGCAGAAGGGATGATACGCGAGGCCAAAGACCTGGCCGGGATAGCCGATAACATAGTGGTAAAAATTCCCCTGATAGAAGAAGGGCTAAAGGCAGTAAAAACTCTCACAAGTGAAGGAATAAAGACCAATGTAACCCTTTGCTTTTCTCCGGTTCAGGCGTTGATGGCGGCAAAGGCGGGGGCTGCCTATATAAGCCCTTTTGTGGGGAGACTGGATGACATCAGCAGCCGGGGTATGGAAGTGGTGGAGCAGATCATGGCTATCTATGAGAATTACGGTTATGAAACAGAAACCATCGTGGCAAGCATCCGAAGCCCCGTTCATGTGCTCGAGGCGGCCCTAATGGGTGCGGATATCGCCACCATCCCTTTTAAGGTTATCCGGCAGTTGATAAAACATCCCCTAACAAATATCGGTCTTGAGAGTTTTCTCTCAGACTGGAAAAAACAGACCAAATAGTGACTGTCGCAAACACCATCCGGGCCGCCTGTTTGGGTATAGCCCTCTTGCTGTGTTGGAGCCCCCGCGCACAGGGGAATATTTACCGGTATGTGGATAAAAACGGGGTCCTCCACTTTACAAACGTCAAGACCGACCCCAAATACACCCTCTATCTCCGGGGGAGCCGAAAGGCCCCATCGGAATATATCAAAGACTATGGGGCCGCTATTCTTGAGGCCTCAAAAAGATTCAAAGTGGAACTCCCTTGATAAAGGCGGTCATCAAGGCCGAATCAAACTTTGACCACGAAGCAGTATCAAAAAAGGGGGCAAAGGGGCTGATGCAGCTGATGCCACGGACGGCCGATGAAATGGATGTTGGTGACGCCCTTGACCCCAAAGAGAACATCATGGGCGGCACCCGGTATCTGGCCTGATGTTAAAACGGTTCAAAAATGATAAGATCCTGGCCCTTGCCGCTTACAATGCCGGACCCGGCATTGTTGAGTCCTACAATGGCGTCCCGCCTTTTCCCGAAACCAAGGCCTTCGTGGAAAAGGTAATGAAATATTATAAGTCCTACAGCGCTGGAAAAAGATAAGGGTTTGTCCCTTTATTAGGCAATCGCGTTGAAATCCGTGATTTGAACCCGAATTGCCAGAACATCATGAATCTTCCGGTCAAAAAAAAGTCTCCAATTTACCCAATATCCTCACAGCTATAAGGGTGGCCAGTATCCCTCTCGTCCTCATATGCCTGAACTTTTCGGGCAAGTTGGGGAGTTTTCTGGCAGCGCTCTTTTTTGGCATGGCCTCTATAACAGATATCCTTGACGGTTTTTTTGCGCGAAAATACGGCGCTGTCACCTCGCTGGGAAAGTTTCTTGATCCCTTGGCAGACAAAACCCTGATCTGTTTGACCATGATCATGCTGATCCCCCTGGGTCGCATCCCGGTCTGGATGGTGCTGGTTATTGTTATGAGAGAATTGGCCGTTACGGGCCTGAGGGGAATAGCCGCTAATGAAGGGATTGTAATCCAGGCAAGCTCCCTTGGGAAACATAAGACCATTCTTCAGTCGATTGCGGTTGTGGGGTTGTGTCTCCATTACACGTATTTAAATGCGAATTTCCATGTGGTTGGAATGGTCTTTCTTTGGGGGGCCTTGGTCCTGACTGTTTGGTCCGGGTGGGACTATTTTTCGAAATTTAACAAGGTTTTTATAACGCGTAAGTAAAGAGATTCCTCTCCAATTTTTTGTTGACAAAACACCATTCTGTTGTAGTATAATCACTAGAGGTTTGTTTGCGGGAATAGCTCAGCTGGTAGAGCGCCACGTTGCCAACGTGGTTGTCGAGGGTTCAAGTCCCGTTTCCCGCTCCATAAAAAATTCAGGGCGGCATAGCCAAGTGGCTAAGGCAGCGGTCTGCAAAACCGTTATTCACCAGTTCAAATCTGGTTGCCGCCTCCAATAAAATCAAGGGGTTAGCCAATATCGGCAACCCCTTTCTCATTTTTGGTGGCGTATAGGTTGCGGATTGTTGCGTTATTTTCCGGTCTTTTATCCA
>PVMK01130125.1_pt1 | contig 63346 bp, 57 predicted proteins | sample 1853481 | NCBI WGS metagenome assembly PVMK01 (sample SAMN08533507, study PRJNA380276) | Marine sediment metagenome, whole genome shotgun sequencing project.
TCCTTTTTTCGCGCTCTACATCACAAAAAAATTCCAGGTGGGCATGACGGAAGTTGGTCTGTTGTTCGCTTTGTTCTCAATCGCCGATATGTTTGGAAATATGATCGGCGGTGCTTTAACAGATTATCTGGGCAGAAAAGGCATGATCATCATGGGACTGATTGTCAGCGCCCTGACCAGCCTAACTATGGGTTTTGTCCAACAGCTGGAATGGTTTTATGTCATGGGAGTGATTTCCGGATTGTTCGCTACAGCAGCTGGGCCTGCCCACCAGGCCATGCTGACCGATATTCTGCCGGAAAAGAAAAGAACAGAGGGATTTGGCGTTATGAGGGTCGCTATGAACCTGTCAGTAGCGATAGGGCCGGCAATCGGCGGTTTTATCGCTTCCTATTCCTACTTGATCCTGTTCATCGCTGATACAGTGACAAGTTTGATCACAGCACTGATCGTCTATCTGGTTGTGGAAGAAAGTAAACCGGAAGAGAGAGTAGAAGAAGCTAATAAAAGAGGGTTTAAAGAAACATTTATCGGGTACGGCATTGTTTTGAAAGACCGCAAGTTCATGCTCTTTGTGCTCATATCAACCATTGCCACCATTGTTTATTCCCAGATGTACAGCACGTTATCAGTCTATCTGCGGGACGTGCATGGAATTCCAGAAGCAGGTTACGGTTGGTTGATGACATTGAACGCCGGAATGGTGGTTCTGTTCCAATTCATGATCACCAGGAAAATATCCAAACATCCGCCCATGCTCATTATGGCATTGGGATCGCTATTATATGTAATTGGATTTGGCATGTATGGTTTTGTGTCGGCCTACCTGATGTTTATGGTGGCGATGGCGATCATCACCATAGGAGAGATGGTCATCATCCCAGTTGCCCAGGCTTATGTGGGGGAGGCTGCTCCGGAGGATATGCGGGGACGATATTCTGGTGTGATGGGATTTTCTTGGATGATCCCTGGATGATCGGGCCGTTGCTGGCGGGATTAATTATGGATAATGGCGATCCAAATTGGGTTTGGTACGGAAGCGCCATCCTGGGACTGATAGCTACTCTGGGATTTTTATGGCTCAGGAAAAGCCACGATAAGGATTGGTCTCCGGCCCAGCAGGCGACTGAGCTTGAAACAGGATAAAATGAGGTAAAGATGAAAATAAAAAATGAATTATCGGGTAAATATACCGGCAGAATGGCCAATATGGATGATCTGCCCCGGATCCATCAACTGGGGGAGAAAAAATCACTCCATTATTATGGGGTTCCAGGATTCTCCCTGGGGCGATTAAGGAATGAGTATGAAATCCCTGGATTTGATATCACTAAAAGTGTCCACCTGGTAGAGGACAGGAATGGAAAGCTGGCGGGGCTGGTTGAGGTCTGGGATGTGACCAATCCGCCGGTCCACCCCCGTATGCTGCGTTCTGTAGTTCCTGATCTGGAAACTTTGGGCCTAGAAGCTTATCTGTTAGAGTGGGGGCAAGAGAGAGCTTTCCAAGTCCTTGACCGGGTTGAACCTGAACTCCGGGTATCCATCCGATCCTATTCCAATCACAACGTCGAATCTTCAGGTAAAGCCAAACTAGCGGCCGGTATGAAATATATCCGGCACGATTTTCGGATGCGGATCGAGATGGCTGACCCGCCTGCCGCACCGGTTTGGCCAGACGGTATCACGATGCGCTTGTATAATCCCGACCAAGATGCCCGGACTGTCTATGAAGTGGATGAAGAAGCCTTTCAGGATCATTTTGGATTCGTAAAAGAAGATCCAGAAGAAGGATTTGAAAAGTTCATGCATCATATGGTTGGCGATGATTCCTATGATCCTTCCCTGTGGTTCCTGGCAGTAGCTGGAGAGGAAGTGGTCGGAATATGCATTTGCCGCCGCTACGGAAACGAGGAAAGGGAAGCTGGTTATGTCTCAAGCCTGGGCGTAAAACGCGCCTGGAGGCGTCAGGGAATAGCCTGGCTTGCTGCGGCAGTCCTTTGGCGAGTATTACAAGCGCGGAAAAACCAAAGTCGACCTGGGTGTTGACGCTGAATCCCTTACCGGGGCGACAGACCTTTATAAAAAAGCTGGCATGTATGTCTCACGTCGGTATGATATGTATGAAAAAGAATTAAGACCCGGGAAAGAAGTAAGTGTCACTGGTTTGGAGACATCAGAAGAGTAAACGAGTGCTCGAAAGGATCCAATATGATAAAAACTGTGATATTTGACCTTGGCGGAGTTTTAGTGCGGACCGATAACAGAGAGCCGCGAACCAAATTGGCTGAAAAATTTGATATGAGCTATGAAGACCTCAGCGCCCTGGTTTATGGCTGCGAAAGCGCCGAGATGGCAACCCGGGGTGAAATAACTGCTGAGGAGCATAAAGAGACTGTCTTAAGCGAGTTAGGTCTGCCGCCTGGAACCTTTCCCGCGTTCGGGGATGAATTCTGGGCGGGAGACTCTTTGGACAGGCAGCTGGTGGAGTTTATTAAAAGCCTACGGGAAGAATATAAAACTGTTTTGTTGAGCAATGCCTGGGATGACTTGAGGGATATGCTGATCAACCAGTGGGAAATTGATGGGATCTTTGATCAGATCTTCATTTCAGCAGAACTGAAAACATATAAACCTGACCCGGAGATATTTCAGATCCTGATAGAATCTCTCGATCAGGATCCGGCGGAGTTGATATTTATCGATGATTTTCCTGAAAATATTGTCGCGGCTCGCAATGCTGGCATCAATGCAGTCCAATTCAATAATAGAGAACAAGCCCTAGCTGAGTTGGCGGAGTATCTTGATTTAGAGCCAATGAGCCAATTATAAATATGGTCGGAAAAATATTTTTTACTATCCAATACTGGTTGAAAAATCCGCCTTGGGACACAGGGATCACTCCTCCGGAGGTCTACGATTTCCTTAGTAATCATCCTCCCGGAAAAGCGCTGGACCTGGGCTGCGGCACGGGGACAAACGCTCTGACCCTGGCCAGTAAGGGCTGGGGGACAACAGGAGTGGATTATATTCCCAAAGCCATCAGGTCCGCCCGCAGAAAAGCAAAATATATGGGGTTTGGGGATACCCTTCATTTTCAAGTCGCTGATGCCCTGACCTATCAACCGCAGAGTGGATTATTTGACCTGGTTCTGGATATAGGATGTTTTCACAGCTTTAGAGGAGAAGATGTTGGGCAATATGCCAGAAACATTTCCCGTTTGTTGGCGCCCGGGGGAAGCCTGCTCTTGTATGTGCATTTGAATTTGGACCCCGGACCTGGTCATGGAGCAGGTGAATTGGATCTGGCAGTATTGGAAGAATATCTCACTCTGGTCAAACGCCAGGATGGACAGGAATCCTCGAGACCGTCAGCCTGGCTGGAGTATGTGAAATAAATTAGTCTTAACTGTCATTGCGAGACAACTGCAGGTTGTCGCGGCAATCTTCTGTTATCTGTACCGGGCTAGCAGGAGTGCCTGTCTTGGGCTCAGACGAAAGCCCAGCTCCTGCGGGTATTATGTCCGGGAGAGCTGGTGCTCTCCCTCGAGCGAAATAATTCGGTTCTTCCATCTCCTTTCCTGAGCCCTTCGGCTACGCCTGCCCTGAGTGCAATTGAAGGGCTCTGAGAGTTGAGCTCCATATTTGATCCCAAAACACTCAACTCATTGAGCGGAACGAGGCAAAGCCGAGAGCAGTCGAAATGGGGAGTAGACTGAAATCCTCTCTCCGACTACGCCTGCCCTGAGTGCAATTGAAAGGCTCTGAGAGTTGAGCTACATATTTGATCCCAAAACACTCAACTCATTGAGCGGAACGAGGCAAAGCCGAGAGCAGTCGAAATGGGGAATAGACTGAAATTCTCTCTTCGACTCCGTTCAGGACTCCTCGCAATGACAACTAGTAAACTTGTGATCTGAAAATCGATTTGATCTGAGTCTTGAATTTCCCCGCATCCACCTCTGTCAACAGCTCTTTCCTCGTTTCCTGATCCAGATCATAAGGCTTCAGATATCCGGCTGTGAATTTCCTGAACAAAACCAAACCGTTTTCTGACCCGTAAAATGACAGTGAGCGCTCCAGATGCTCTAATAACGTCTCTTGAACTCTGTCAGGGGGAATATTTTCTCTGTCAAGGCCAGAAAAAATCCAGGGGTTAAAGACAGCAGCCCGTCCGATCATCACCCCATCACAGCCTGTGGCATTTTTCATGGACTGGATATCATTAGTGTTGAGGATTCCCCCATTGCCCAGCACGGGAATACTTAATGTCTCTTTGATTTCTGCCAGCGCGGCGAGGTCAGGCATCCCCTGGTGTCCCTGTTCTTTGGAGCGGGCGTGAACAGCCACTAGCGAGCCCCCATATTCTTCGACGATCCGGGCCAGAAGTAATCCGTTTTGGCAGTCCTGCCATCCTAAGCGGATTTTGGCAGTGACCGGAACCTCCAGGGAGGATTTCAGGGATTTCATAATCCGGGCAACTTTCTTGGGGGTCCGCATTAATCCGGCACCGGCGCCCCTGCCGGCGATGGATCGGTTGGGACAGCCCATGTTGATATCAATTGCATCTGGCTCTTCCTCTTGCAGCAGCAGGGCTGCCTCCACGATGGTCTCTGGATCGTTCCCGTAGATTTGAATAAATACTGGCCGTTCTGATTCTGTGAAATGGATTTTTTCCTTGATGTAATGGGGGCGTTGCAGGACATCTTCAGCTTTTACGAATTCAGTATAGCTGATTGCAGAGCCAAGTTCCCGGCAGAGTGAGCGAAAGGGCCAGCTGGTATAGCCGTCCATGGGTGCCAGAACCAGGTCGCCAGTGATCTCCAGATCACCCATTTTAAAATTGGACGGGTTGCCACTCATGTTTATTTTTTAACCAGAGCTTCTTTTAATGCTTGGCTCAAAGAACGGACCTCAATGACCTGAAGCTCTTTTGGCCAGCTGATCCCACCGCTTCTTAGGCGTTTGGGCATGATCGCTGTTTTGAAACCAAGCTTGGCAGCTTCACCAAGGCGCTCGGACATCCGGCTGGCCATCCTTAATTCTCCGGAAAGGCCGATCTCGCCAATTAAAATGGAATCTGCTTTGACAGGGACATCGCGCATCGAGCTGGCAATGGCTGTAGCCACAGCCAGGTCAGCAGCGGGTTCGCTTATTTTCAATCCTCCCACAACATTCACAAATACATCCTGATCGATCAGGGAAATCCCTGCTCGCCTGGTTAAAACCGCGGTTATTAATAACAGCCGGTTAAATTCAATTCCGTTGGGGGTGCGGCGGGGATTGCCGAAAGTTGTGGTATTGGTTAAACCCTGAATTTCCACCAGGATCGGACGGGTTCCTTCCATGGTGACCACGATAGCCGATCCGGGAGTGTTGACCATGCGTTCTGCAAGAAACGCCTCTGATGGATTGGAGATCTCAATCATGCCATTCTCGCGCATTTCGAAGACGCCTACTTCAGAGGTTGGTCCATAGCGATTCTTAACAGAGCGCAGCAGTCGATAAGCCTGGTAGCGATCGCCCTCCAGAAAAAGGACGGTATCAACAATATGCTCTAGAACCCTGGGCCCGGCGATAGTTCCTTCTTTGGTGACGTGGCCAATTAAAAAGACGCTGGTTCCAGTTCTCTTGGCGTATTCCCTTAAATGGGAGGCGCATTCCCGGACCTGGGAAACAGATCCTGCAGAAGAATCCATCCGCGGCAAATAGCTGGTTTGAATGGAGTCAATGATCAGCAGGTTTGGTTCGAGTTCTTCAGCATGATCCAGGATCAAGTCCAGGTTGGTTTCAGTGACAAGTAATAGATTTCCGGGTAAATCAAGTGAGTTGCCATCCTGGTCCCGGTGCAGTCTGTCGGCCCGCATTTTGATCTGCCTTTCTGACTCCTCCCCGGACACATACAAAATTTTGATCTTTTCTGCCAGCTCAAGGGCAACTTGCAATAAAAGGGTTGACTTGCCAATTCCGGGATCTCCACCTATAAGATTTATTGATCCTGGTACAAGCCCGCCTCCCAGTACCCGGGAAAACTCCTGGTGCTTTGAGATAATTCTGGAGTTCTGATCTGAATCGATATCTTTAATGGATCGCGGCACAGATGTTGCAGTATAACGGGAGGATGAGGCAGATCCAGGGGAGGAACTTTTCTCAATTCGCTCTTCCGCCATGGTGTCCCAGTTTCCGCAGTTCGGGCACCGGCCCAGGTATCGCGGATTTGTATAGCCGCAATCCTGGCAAATGTATTGTGCATATGATTTAGCCATGCACCCATTATAAACCGTTTAGCTCGGAGGTCTGCCCCGTTGGTTCGTTGAAGATTATTTACGAGACTGCTCTTGCAAAATATAAAATATTGGTTATAATATAAATAGAACAAATGTTCTATTCTCTATCATTGGTACACTTTTTATGGTTGCGAGGAGCACATTGGAAGGGAGGTCTTAATGGATATAGGCATGTTATGGTTTGATAATGATCAAAAGACAAGTATCCCCAACAAGGTTGAACGGGCTGCCCAGTATTATCAGAAGAAATACGGGGTGAATCCAGACATCTGTTATGTTCATCCTAGAATGGTCAAGGGGGAGGATAGCTCCAAAAAGGAAACCAGAAAAGATCCAATTAAAATTGGTAATATCCTTTTATTAATTAATGAAATGGTCCTTCCAGACCACTTTTGGATTGGGATCAAGACGGCAAAAGATCGGATCAGTTAGGGTGTGTGATGTAAATTTCCCAACTGCCCCAGTAAGAATCCTCGGATTCAGTTTGGCAGGTGGGCACCTCAATATCTGTGATAATTAGCCCGCTTTCCGGAATTTCCAATTGATAAGTCAATCCGGGTTCTGCTGAAAAATCAGCATACCCCAAACCTAATTCTGGTTTTAATCCTGTATAGAATACTTCTGTGGGATCCGTCCCCAGCGATATTTCCAGGGTTACCCCCGGAATTCCCTCTCCAGAACCATCTGTAGCAATCACCTGGATAAGTGATTCCCCCAGAGTCGGGTCACAGAACGGAGATGAATCCTGCAGTATGAACGGGGGAGAATCCGTTGGGGATGGTGTCGACGAACTTATAACCCCGTTGGTGGGTGATGGTGTGGAGTCATCCGTATTTTGATCGGTATTCCCATTAGAACCGTTTGATCCGTTTGAATTTTCCGGTACCGGAGTGCTGGTAGGCTGAGGCATTGTCGGCACAGGTTTATTTGCGGTTTGTAAAACAGATGATAAGTTTGCCAGGATCAATGCCATTTCGTTATCTTCGCTTTCAGCCAGGAATCGTTGGGCCTGAGCAGCCAGGGCCAGGGCAGGTTCTTGATCTCCGATTAGCTCTAACCTGGCTTCTGCACGCGGCAGATTGATATTTGCCCTGTACGCTCGAGAAATCAACGAGCGGTATATATCCTTGTAGTCATCCCGTAAAAGATTAGGGTGAGTATCAACTTGGGAGATCGGTGAGATCACCCAGGAATACATTATCCCAAGAACCAATCCCAGGAAAAGTCCTGTCAGTAAATACCAGTTACCGCGGTTTTGATCCATGGGATTAATTTGTCTCCTTCAGGGTATTAAGGAGATCTCTTAACAAAAACATATCTGGCAAGGTATATTCAGCTTGAGACGCAAACTTTAAAGCATTTTCGACGCTGACCAGCGGTGACGAATCTTCTAACAAGGTTAAGCGATTCATCGCCCATTCCAGATTTTTTTCATGATGGTAAACTTCAGCAACCATCAACGCATAATCTGTTTTATAGTCAATCCTTAAGCTTTCAAGGGTTGTATCTTGATAACTGACCGGGTTGATGACCCAGCCATACAATAACCCCAGGCCTAACCCAATGACCAATACTAGAAGAAATAATGACCAGCGCGACATATTTTGCCTTTTCTGAATTCGTCTTCCTAAATTGTGCCACATGGGGAGGAAACGGGCAAGCCTTCAAGGCAATAAATCTTGAAAATTGTCCCTGGAATGACTGATTTCAGGGGCTGTTAAGGAATTATTAGAACAGAACCGGTTTTCTTGACGACCATCAGAGCTGATGATATAGTAACCGCGGAGGTTGTCCAATATGGAAAATAACCACTCTGTGCCTGAACCTGATCTATCATCCCAACCTGAAAAATCAGGTTTGTGGGACTGGTTCAAGCAATTTGGGGCAGGTTTATTGAAGGGGGAAAATGGCCGCCGGATTTTAACCATCGCCGCCGTTGTTTTATTGGTTGTAGTTGTTGTAGTAGGGATACGAGTCTTTTATCCCGGATCTGCTTCCCCGGGGGAGTTCCTGCCGTTATTGGCGGGGGGCACTGAAACTACTGGGGGGAACGAGGATCAACCGGGTTTTGACAGTTCTCTGGAAATGCCCAGTTTTGTTGAAGATCACTCTGCCCTGACGAAAGGAATTCATCGGGCAGCGGTTATTCATACAACGATCCCCACCAGGTCACGGGTGGATGTAATTACTCACATTGTCGAACAAGGGGATTCGTTATTTGCCATCGCGGAAACTTATGGATTAAAACCTGAAACCATATTATGGGGAAACTTTGATACATTAGCTGATAATCCCCATACTCTCCAGCCCGGTCAGGAACTGCAAATCCTTCCTGTTAATGGCACCTATCATCAATGGCGTGAAGGTGAAAGCCTGTTAAAAGTCGCCGATTATTATGGTGTTGACCCCCTTGAAATTGTCCAATATCCAGGCAACAGGATCGATATATTCGATTTTGACCTGGATAATCCTTCGTTTAAAGCCGGACAGATGTTGATTGTCCCGGGTGGCGAACGGGAACTGGTAGATTATGGACCTCCTGCAATAACGCGAGATAATCCCGCTATTGCTGCAACCTATGGACCGGGCCATTGTGGCACTATATATACCGGATCTGTTGGTGTGGGTGTGTTTATCTGGCCTACAACAGAACGCTGGGTCTCAGGATATGATTACGCTCCTGGTGCCAATCATCCGGCGATTGATATTGCCGGAAATATCGGGAACCCAGTTTGGGCGTCAGATAATGGAGTAATTGTATATGCTGGATGGAGTAACTACGGTTATGGCAACCTGATAGTTATTGACCATGGTAACGGATGGCAAACCCTCTATGCCCACTTAAACTCGATCCATGTTGGCTGTGGCCAAAGCGTTAATCAGGGTCAAGGCATCGGTGGTCTGGGAAGTACTGGAAATTCATCCGGTGCCCACTTGCATTTTGAGATGATTTATGTGGGGAGCAAGGTCAATCCCTGGAATTTCCTCCAGTAAAATTTATTAGAAAGACAACCCTTCAGAAGCAAGGTACGCTATTGTACCTTGCTTTTTGTTACAATAGGATGGGTATATTACGGTTACTGGGATTGGCAACTGATATGAAATATTCTGGATTCCATTCAAAGTTATTCGTTGTTATGCTCGCGGCTGCTCTGGTTCTCGCTGCCTGTGATTCTGCCCTGGATGGAAGCCTGAATACAGAATCAGCCGATGGACTGGTAAAAACAATCCACCCGGCAACCCTGACCGCAATCAGTGCTGCCGCAGGAGAAAAATCCACACCTGAACCAGATCCCCTGGGTATTCCCTGGTCGGATTTGAATGGTTTGGAAATTACCTTCTGGTATGTCTGGGACCTGGATGAGCCCGGTACCGGAATGAACGCCATTGTGGATCGTTTTAATCTTGAAAATGAGTGGGGAATCTGGGTGACTTCCCACGATCATGGATCAACTCATGATCCTATGGACTCCATAGAAACTGCCATTAATGAAGGTCTAGTACCTCATGTCATGGTCAGTGACGCCCCGGTTATCTCCAGCTGGTATCAAGCAGGTTTAACAGTTGATCTGACCCCTTATCTGTCTGACCCGGCAGCGGGTATGCCAATAAAAGAGCAAAATGACTATTACTCCGGAATTTTTGAGCTTTTTATCCTTCCTGATGATATTCGCCCTGGTTTGCCCTTTACACAATCTATCCAGGTTTTATATTACAACCAGACCTGGGCAGCTGAGCTTGGTTTCTCGCAAGCGCCAGGATCCTCCTCGCAGCTTATTGATCAAGTTTGTGCTGCAGCAGAAGGATTCAAAGAAACTAAAGATCTAGCCGGAGGAATTATTCTTTACCCGGAAGCAGCCAATATCCTTGGCTGGGTTTATGCATATGATGGGTATTTACAGGATCAGAATGATGGATCCTACCAGTTTTCTTCTCCAGAAATAATCAAGGTTGCCCGCGATTGGCAGGATCTGTCAAAAGATAAATGCGGTTTTATGATCTCCCAATATCCCGATCCCATGGCCCGGGAAATTGAATTTACTAAATTCAATCAAAGGCAGACACTGGTGGTCATGAATTCCGCCCAGCACCTGGACCAGGTCCATTTGCAGGCCAATCAAACGGGCAGAGCAGACGATTGGACCATGCTTCCCTTTTTTGGACCTGACGGAAAAAAAGCCGTGGCAGCAGAAATCCAATCCGGGGTGATATTTAATACTACTCCAGAAGAACAGCTGGCTGCCTGGTTATTTTTAAAATTCCTCACATCACCTGAAGTTCAGGCAGAATGGGTGGAGTACAGCTACTTGTACCCGACCAGGAAAGACAGCCTGCGTTTTCTGAGAGATTTCCGAACAGAGAATCCAGATTGGGCAAAGGGATTGAATGTCCTCAAGTATGTCCAGACCCAACCACTTGATCCCTCTTGGGAAGTCGTCCAACAGGCAGTTGGAGATGCTTTTGAGCAATTACTAATGGAGGATTATCCTGGACCAATTGAACTCCTGGCAGAGTTGGATTTAACCGCGGAAGAATTAAGGACGTTCATCGGGGATCAATAAAGATCAGCCTGATATTGACCTGACAATTGGTAGACTAATCACATCAAAAAGGCATTATGGGAAATAAACCTCAAGTACATATCTATACCGATGGATCTTGTTCGGGCAATCCAGGACCGGGAGGTTGGGGAGTCTTGTTAAGATTCGGAAAAACAGAAAAAGAACTTTCTGGATTTGAAACTTCAACAACCAATAACAGAATGGAACTGACTGCCGCTGTCAGGGCTTTTTGTGCCTTGAAAGAACCCTGCCTGGTCGATATCTACACCGATTCGGAGTATCTAAAGAAAGGAATAACTGATTGGATCCATAATTGGAAGAAATTAGGCTGGCGCCGAGGATCGCCGGGAAAAACCCGGTCGCTCGCCAATGCTGATTTATGGAAAGACCTCGACCGGGCCATCAGTGAGCATAAGGTGAACTGGCACTGGGTCCGCGGTCATGCCGGTCATCCTGAGAATGAACGAGCGGATAAATTGGCTACAGATGCAATGAAAAACAGATAATCATCCGATCCTTCTACTGTAAATCTTTGTCTTGTTTCCTACGGTATAATCACCTTCATGGATCCTAAAAAAACCCACATTCAAGTTCGGGAAGAACTGCTGCTGGCCAAACAATCCCGGCTGGAAGGCAATGAAGGTAGAGCGCGGGTTTGTGCACGCAGGGCTGCTGGCACAGCTGTGAAGCTATACCTGGAAAACAAGGGTTTAACTATTGGATCAGAGAGCGCCCTGCAATCCCTGGATAAACTACGAGGTGAAACAGAACTTCCGCCTCGTGTTCAAACAGCTGTTGGCTGGTTGATACAGCGTGTTGATCAGAATTACAGCCTTCCTGCTGAAATAGATTTGATCAAAGAAGCCTGGATCGTCCTGGAATATATTGACCAGGAGGATCCGGCCAATAGTGATGAATCCCGAATTTAATTTCCAATGATAAGAAAGTCAATTATTTGCCTGTTATTTGTTATCTCCTTAACAGCACTATTAATGAGTGCCTGCAGTTCCCGTCTGCCTGTCCCTGAACCCACCTTAACCCTGGATCCAGTCGGCTCACTTCCCACAGAAACTCAGCCTAAACCAACCGCTGAAGGGATCCCTGTTCAAGAAAGTACCTTAAAACCTACGTATACCCCATCCCCTGAATACGCTGACAGAATTCAGTACCAGATCCTGGCCGAGCTGGATTATCCCAATCGGCAGGTATGGGTTGATGAGACGATCATTATCCCGCATCCTTCCAACCAGCCGTTGAACGAGCTGATCCTGGTTGTCCCACCCAACGCCTGGTGGGGTGTATTTCAACTCCTGGACATTTCCTGGGTTGGTGCGGAACAGATCGATAATTATTCCCTTGATGGTGTTCGATTAACTATTCCCCTGTCAGAACCCTGGCAGCCAGGGGAATCCCGGGAGCTGAATATACTCTATCGTCTGGATCTCCCCGCCCAGAACGCCCGGGAAGGTTATGGCCCTTCCCCCTTTGGATTCACGGCAATCCAAACCAATCTGGTTGATTGGTATCCCATGGTTCCTGGTTATCAAGATGAGGGGGGATGGATCGTTAATGACCCCTGGATATTTGGGGAGTACCTGGTTTACCCGCAGGCAGATTTCGACGTGATCCTGGATGTGGAAAACCCGGCATTGGTAGTTGCAGCGAGCTCACTTGCAGAACGAGATGGGGATCGTTTTCATTATTATCTTGAAGAAGCCAGGAATTTTGTTTTTTCTATTAGCCCCGATTACATTGTTTTGGAAGACATAGTAAACGGCACAATCGTTTACGGTTATATATTTCCCCTCTTACTTGGTTCCGGGTCGAGCGGCATTTAATGCAACCCTGGAATCTCTTGCATTGTACGAGGATCTTTTTGGTTCTTATCTTCAACCGAGCTTAACGATGGTCCAGGCAGATTTTAATCATGGGATGGAATATGAAGGGCTTTATTTCCAGAGCAGGGGTTTTTTTGACACCTATAATGGAACAGAGCAAAGTTACCTGATCACCATCGCTGTTCATGAAACGGCCCATCAATGGTGGTTTGGACAGGTTGCTAACGATCAGGCACTGGAACCCTGGCTCGATGAAGCTTTATGCACCTTTTCTGAGCTGATTTATTATGAGCGTCTCTATCCCCAATCTGTGGATTGGTGGTGGGCGACAAGAGTGGATTTTTATGAACCCATAGGGTGTGATCAATCGGTCAATTTATGATTATCGGTGAGTTTGTCGATCAATACCTTGCTTACCGGAACGCGACCTATTTACAGGGGTGCAAAATTCTTAAATGAGCTTAGGATAACGATGGGTGACAAGGCAATGATCAGCTTCTTGGGTGAATATGCTGAAAAATTTAACAACCAGATTGCCACCGGGGAGGATTTTTTCTCACTGCTGGGAAGAGTATGTTGAGGGAGAGAGTCTGCCCTGGTTGGGGGAATATTTTAGTGAGTAGGTAAACGATTTGTCATCCTGCCTGTCCTGAGCCCCTCGATTTCACTTCACTTAACTCGGGACAGGTTAGTCGAAGGGAGCGCAGCGAAGGATCCATATAGAGATCCCTTTGCAAGGTAACTTATCAAGAATGGATCAAGATTCGTGCCCCAAGGCCTGGTGGATTCCTCACTTCGTTCGGAATGACAAATTGTAAAAAATCTTCCCCATCACAGGCGAAGCCCACTCCAGTCAGATGCTTTGCATTCTCCTGTCTCCAGTAGAGTTACCTTCCTAAGCTTACTCTATTTCCGATCGAATGTGAAGAATCAACCGGTCATTAACTCGGGTGTTCTGTTCCTGTACACGTTCCCCCATCTCCTCTCCGCCCAGCTAACGAATCTGAAAGCCTGATTCTTTGACAATTAAGCTACTATGTAGTTAAGAAACTAAAATACTTTCGTTTTTATTGGGGAAAACCCCATTTCTTCTCCTCCTTAGATACGCAATCACCTCACCGCGGGCAGCCGGTGAGGTGATTGCCTTTAAAAGAAAAGAGGCGACGATGGGAATCGAACCCATGCTAAAGGTTTTGCAGACCTCTGCCTTACCACTTGGCTACGTCGCCTTGATTTAAATAAGCTGATGGTATCTGGCTATTATGTGTCAACCAGCTGCCATCAGCCATTTTTTTCAGAGCGGGCGACGAGATTCGAACTCGTGACCTTCTCCTTGGCAAGGAGACGTTCTACCGCTGAACTACGCCCGCTTGAAAGTGCCGAGAGCCAGACTCGAACTGGCGACCCTTTGATTTTCAGTCAAATGCTCTACCGACTGAGCTATCTCGGCCTGATAATGTTCGTTGGTAACGCACCGCCAATTTTACTCGTTCGATATAGCCTTGTCAAGTTTCAAGACCGCGAGGTAAAGAACGGCATATAAAGCAGGAAACCAGCAGCTATGATTATTTCACCTGCGATAACACCATAGGCCTGCGTGGGTCCAAAAAAAGGTAGTGCCGGCCAGGATTGAGTGCCAAAACCGAAAACATCAGCCATACCGGAAATCAGGGCTATCAGGTAGCCGGTTGCGACCAGGCGGATTCCAATATCTTGCGCGAGGGACTGGCTGCTTCCCCGGATTTGGCAAACTTTAAAGCTGATAAATCCGCCCAGACAGATCAACGCCAATCCAATGGAAAAAGTTGCTGTCTGTACAAAACCAACATATGGGACTGCGATCCAGATTTATCAAGCCTGGATCTGCACCGAGAAGAAATATCAAAAACCCGAATATAGTTAAACCCAGACCAACATTGGCCAGGGACTTATTAATCCTTTGATTTACAGCAGTCTTTTTTCTTTCCATCGTGGGATAGTGATTATAACTGAAAACCGGTTCTGGCCGAAATAATTTTATAAGAGAAGTTTTCCACAAACTGAAGGAGATTATCCAGCAGTCGCTGCCACTCCTTTGAAGCCATGGCTATATTTAGGGCTGCCTGGCTTTGTGTTTTTGCTGCAACCATGATCTGGGGCTGATCGCCATACATGGTATACCAAGCATCAACTGGCCGGATTCCTAGCTGTTTTATCTCCGGGAGAAAATCACTGATGACAAATTCGAAATATTCCTGTTCTTGATTGGGCAGAATATCCCAGGTCATGAGTAGTTTAACTGTCATTCAGATGCCTTTTATTCTGTTTCCTGGGCATATTCAAGAACAACAACATTGGTTTCATTGCTGGAGCGGCTGCTGGTGATGTTCAGGTCTGGGCGGGGTTCAACTTTGTCCAACCCCATTTCCTTGATAAATTTATCCAGGGGGTCAAGTTCTAATTTAGATTCATCCGTATGATAATACATGGGGATCGCATAACTGGGTTCAAGGATGCGAATCGCTTCAACAGCTTTGGAGGCGGTTAAGCTGCTTCCTCCGCCAACCGGTACCAGGGCAACATGTACATCACCTGCGATGGATTTGACATCTGATTGGCTCGGTACTTTACTTAAGTTTCCCAGGTGGGCTACCAGGATGCCATTGTAATCGAAGATGTACATGATATTGCGGGGTTATCTTCTTTACTCTGGTGGTTGGTATGAATTCCTGTGATAAATACTTCCCCGATCTCATATTCTCCGGGTCCGGTAAGTATATGCTGGTTGGTTTTTCTCTTCTTAATGACTCTTGTGTGATTATGACCTGGATCATTATGACTGACCGTGACAATATCTGCTGTTATATTTAATTCTCCGTAACCGACTTTTTTATGGTTATAAGGATCAGTTACAACTGTTGCCATACCTCTTTCGGTTAAACGAAAACATGAATGCCCGTGCCATGTAATTTTCATTAATGCTCCTACTGGCGTTGTGTATCTCTAAAAATAAATAGCTTCCCTGCAAGATGTGATTATACTTCAATCTAATCAATTCTCAAAGTTAGGGAAAAACCAGCCAAGGGATTAATAACGCGCCGGGGGACACAATCTTTTGGGGAATAGACCGAATTTACATCCCCTTAAGGGGTAGATTCATTGGATATTCATAAGTAATTTGCCCTGGGGGACACAGGGAAATCCCTGAGTTGGTATAATCTCTAAACTGGAAATCCTAATTCATCTTGATAAGAGAAAAAACTGGCTAAAGAACCATGGAAAAGGTCATAAAAGTAGTTGGAGCCAGGGTCCATAACCTGAAAAATATAACTGTGGAAATTCCCCGTGATAAATTTGTAGTGATTACGGGGTTATCCGGTTCGGGAAAATCATCCCTGGCATTTGATACTATATTTGCAGAAGGGCAGCGGCGTTATGTTGAGTCCCTTTCATCCTATGCGCGTCAGTTCCTGGGCCAGATGGATAAGCCGGAAGTAGATTATATTGAAGGTTTATCCCCGGCGGTTTCGATAGACCAGAGGGGCACATCAAATAATCCTCGTTCAACTGTGGGTACGGTAACTGAAATTTATGATTATTTGCGCCTCTTGTATGCCAGAGCTGGCACACCGCATTGCCCTGAATGCGGAAGGGAAGTATCTGCCCAATCAGCCCAGGAAATTGTTGACCAGATTGAGGCATATCCTGCTGAGACCAAATTTAACATCCTTGCTCCTGTTATCAAAGGAAGAAAAGGAGAACACAAGGGAATCCTGGAAGAAATTGAGAAATCCGGTTTTGTTCGAGCTCGAATTGATGGTGAGATCCGCCAGCTGGAAGAAGACATTTCCCTGGAAAAGTATCAACAGCACACTATTGAGGCTGTGGTTGATCGACTCGTAATCCAGGACTATGAAAACGATGAAGAAAGAGATAATTTCCGCTCCCGTTTGACAGATTCAGTCGAAACTGCTCTGAAATATGGTGATGGATACCTGACCATCAATAATGTGACCGATCCTGAAAAATCCCAAAACATCAATTATTCTGAACACCTCGCCTGCCCGGTCTGCGAACTCAGTTTTCCCGAAATTGAACCCAGAACATTCTCGTTCAATACACCCCATGGCGCCTGCCCGACTTGTGAAGGAATTGGCACCATGCTTGAGGTTGACGTAAATTTATTAGTCCCTGATAAAACCCTTTCAGTGAACAAAGGCGCAATTGATGCCCAGGAATGGGGAGGACCCAAAGCCCAGGGTGGTTATTATTGGAAAGCATTGGTAGGAGCGGCTGATAAGAACAGCATTGACCTTGATAAACCTTATAAAAAGCTCTCTGATGACGACCGGAATATTCTCCTTTACGGAACCCAGGGAGAAGAAGTCTCAATTGATTATGTTGATAAAGAGGGCCGGGAATACGAATTTTTCAGAGCGTTTGAAGGTGTAATAAATAATCTGGAACGCCGCTTCAAAGAAACCCAATCAGAATATATGCGGACCAGGATTATGGGATTTATGAACGATCATCCCTGCCCTTCCTGCAACGGTGCCAGACTTCGACCAGAAGCTCTGGCTGTGACAATTGATGATTTTAATATCGTCGAGATCTCCGCCTGGCCTATACAAAAAGTACTTGCTTGGGTCAACCGCTTGAAAAGTTCGAAAGCACCATTAAGTGAACGTCAACAACTTATTGCAGACCGTGTGTTGAGAGAGCTTACAGAAAGGCTGGGATTCCTGGTTGATGTGGGACTTGATTATCTGACCCTGAGCCGTTCATCAGGGACACTTTCAGGTGGGGAAGCCCAACGCATTCGCCTGGCCACTCAGATCGGATCTCATTTGATGGGAGTTCTATATGTGCTGGATGAACCATCGATAGGATTGCACCCCCGCGATAATGGACGCCTTTTAAGAACCCTGGAAGGGCTGCGGGATTTGGGCAATACTGTGATGGTTGTTGAACACGATGCTGAGACCATTAAAACTGCAGATTGGGTGCTTGATTTAGGACCTGGCGCAGGGGAACTTGGCGGCGAGGTGGTTGTTGCCGGTACGATCAAAGATATCTTAGAACACCCGGATTCATTAACTGGAGCCTATCTCTCCGGCCGACTTCAGGTTCCGGTTCCTGAAACAAGACGTGAAGGCAATGGCAAGGAACTCAAAATCCTTGGAGCCAGAGAGCATAACCTCAAAAACATCGATGTTTCCATACCCCTGGGAAGGTTGGTTTGCATAACGGGTGTATCAGGGTCCGGAAAATCAACATTGATGATTGAGATCCTCTATAAAGCCCTGGCCAGGGAGCTAAATAGGGCCAAGACCAAACCTGGCGACCATGATGCCATAAAGGGGCTCGAGTATATTGATAAGATCGTAAATATCGATCAATCCCCCATCGGTCGATCACCAAGGTCAAATCCAGGGACATATACCAAATTATTTGATCATATTCGAGATCTGTTTTCTGATTTACCTGAAAGCAAAATACGTGGTTATGATAAAGGCCGGTTCTCGTTTAATGTTAAGGGCGGACGGTGTGAAGCTTGCCGGGGTCATGGTCAGCTGCAAATTGAAATGCAGTTCCTGCCGGATGTTTATGTGCCCTGTGATGTCTGCCACGGAGCCAGGTATAACCGGGAGACTCTCCAGGTTCGGTTTAAGGGTGAATATAATATTGCCGATGTCCTGGATCTGACCATTGACAAAGCCAGGGAGATATTTGAGGCTTTCCCGGCCATGATGAGCCGATTAAAAACCTTGCAGGACGTTGGTTTGGGATATATCCGTATCGGACAGCCATCGCCAACCCTCTCAGGTGGAGAGGCGCAGCGAATAAAACTTTCCCGGGAGCTTTCTAAACGCTCCACCGGCGCGACAATGTATGTCCTGGATGAACCCTCTGTTGGACTGCATGCTGCGGATGTTCATAAACTAATTGAAGTGCTGCAGCGATTGGTTGATGAAGGTAATACCGTCTTGATCATTGAACACAATCTCGACATCGTAAAAGTCGCTGATTACATCATCGATCTGGGCCCCGAAGGTGGAGACGCTGGAGGAGAAGTGATTGCTGCCGGCTTACCGGATGTGATTTGTGGAACCAAAGAATCTTATACCGGGCAATACCTGAAATCCTATCTCAAGGAAAACCATTCCAAATAATCCTATAATACAGGACACGGCTTCCTAGAAGGAAATCGTGTCCTGTATTTGTTAATATCCCACACCCTTGGAATTCAGTCCTCCGAATCCAGACGGATACGGACGTCGACGGCTGAGACACCCTTGCCGTCAGGAAAAACCTGCAGGGGATTGATTTCGATTTCACGAATCTGGGGATAATCATTTACTAACTGGGCTAGGCGGATCAGCACTTCCCTCACGGCATTGATATCACCTGGGGGGATATTTCTAAATCCACCCAGCTTCTGCCCCGCCCATGTTTTTGACAGCATATGATCAATTTCCAATTCTGTCAAAGGAGCCAATCCAAACGACAGGTCTTTTAATCCTTCCACCTCGGTGCCCCCCGATCCAAACATCAACACCGGTCCAAATTGGGGATCATGCACAGCGCCCACAATAACTTCCTGTCCGATGGGGACCATTTCCTGAACGTATACACCGGTAATATTTGCTTTTGGCATGGCTGTTCTGGCCTGATTAAGAATGGATTGATATCCACCCCGGACAGACTTTTCATCAGCGAGATTCAATAACACTCCACCAACATCTGTCTTATGGCTGATATCAGGAGAGGCGATTTTCAATACAATCGGCAGACCTATTTCAGAAGCTAGAGCTACAGCATCCTCTTCGGTTTCTGCCAGGCGCATGCTTGCGGCGGGGATTCCATATGCCTTCAAGAGCTGGCTGGTTTCTAAAGCAGTGAGGTGTGATGTGTCCTCTGAGCCAGACATGATCTTACTGGCTTTTTTCGTATCAATATCATCTCTGAAAACCGGTTCGGCTGCAGCGTATTCTAATAAATTGACCCGCTTGACCAGGGCAGCCAGGGCGGCAGCAGCCCTTTCTGGGAATCTGTATTCAGGAATCCGGGCGGCTCTGAGATGTTCCACTGCTTCCTGGATAAGGCGTTCCCCCATAACTGAGACTACAACGGGTTTTCCTGTCTGATGAATGGCCGGTATCATAGCTTTGGCAACTGCGCCCGCAGTGTGCATGGGCGGGGTGGGGAAGATCACCATAACGCTGTCAGTGCCGGGATCAGCCAACAAAATGCTCAAACAGGCTGCAAATTCATCCGGTCCTGCTCCGGCCAGCATGTCTACTGGGTTTTGGGTGCTGGCTGCTGCGGGAAGAATAGCCTCTAATCCCTGGATGGTTTTTTCGCTGAATTCCGTCATGGCCAGGCCTCTGGCTTCCAGGGCATCCGCAGCTGTGACACCCGGTCCACCGGCATTGGTCAGCACGGCTACCCGGTTGCCCTCCGGCAGGGGACACCAGGCCAGGGCCCGAGCCTGATCGAACATTTCTTCGCTGGTATCTGCCCTCAGCACTCCTGCCCTTCGAAATCCTGCATTATAGGCGCTTTCTGACCCTGTTAGGGCTCCTGTATGTGATGCAGCCGCTCTTCTGCCGGATTCGAACTTGCCAACTTTCAGGGCAATGATCGGTTTTGATTTGACAACCTCCCTGGCTTCTTGGATAAACCGCCTTCCATTTTTGATTCCTTCCAGGTAAAGGGCCAGTACATTGGTATGTTCATCTGCGGCAATTGGTTTCAGCAGGTCAGTTTCGGATACATCAGCCTGGTTGCCAAGGCTGACTAATCTGGAAATACCATATCCCTGGCCTCGAGCCCAGTCAATCGCTGCCGCGCATATCGCGCCCGAATGGGACAGAAAAGCCACATCCCCCGGAGTTGGTCCAGGCGGCGGCAGGAAAGTTGTGTTAATTGGCAGGTGAGTATCTAATAGACCAATGCAGTTTGGTCCGATCAGGCGAATTCCGTTTTCTTTTGCAACCTGAAGCATTTCACGCTCAAGCTCCAATCCTAAGGGACCAATTTCCCGGAACCCCCCCCGCGCCAATGATGGCGGCCCGTATTCCCCTCTCACCGCATTCCCGCAGGATTTGGATCACATGTTGAGCGGGAATCAACACAGTTGCCAGGTCGACCGGATCAGGAACGTCAAGCACACTTTTGTAAATCGGCTTGCCTAGCAAGGTTCCACCCTTCAGATTGACAAAGTGGACAGCGCCCTTGAAGCCGCTCCGGTGCAGGTTGTTAGCCAATCCATAACCAAGCTTGGTGGGGTCCTGGGAGGCGCCTATCACCGCCACGCCTTTAGGATTAAAAAAGGGGATCAGAGAATTTGCATCAGTCATAAATCAAATTGTACCTGAAAGAGATTTGATTTATCAGGAAAGAAATAAATGTTATCCAATGGGTGTTGGGGAAAAATATTATTCTGTGATGGTTTTGCAGAATATATCCACAATGACTGGATCAAATTGGGTGCCGCTGAATCGGCGCAATTCAGCAATAGCTTCTTCATGGGAGCGAGCTGCTCTATAAACCCTCTCATCACGGATGGCGACGTAGGCGTCAACGACGGCCAGGATTCTGGATCCGAATGGGATATCCTCTCCAGCCAAACCGTAGGGATAGCCCGTGCCATCATATTTTTCATGGTGGGCCCGGATGATCGGGGATACTGCTGAGAGGTACTTCACCGGTTCAACGATCTGAGCTCCGATGACCGGGTGTTCCTTCATAATCACCCATTCTTCTTTAGTGAGCTTGCCTTTTTTATTCAGGATTCCATCCGGGACGCCAATTTTGCCGATATCGTGCAGAATTCCAGCCCAATGCAGGGTTTCAATATCAGCGGTGGGGAGTTCCATTTCTTTCGCGACCAGGGATGCCATATCAGCCATTCTCTGGCTGTGGTCACCGGTGTAGCTGTCCCGGGCATCCATGGCGTTCGCCAGGGAGACCACGGTTTGCAGAAAGCTTTCTTCCAGGCGGTCGTGTAACATGGTTCGCTGAATGGAACTCGTAGCATAGTCTGCTATAGCATTAATAAGACGGAGTTGTGTGGGAACAAAATGTTCACTTTCAATGCTGGAGAATTCACCGAGGATAAGTAAACCAACCTGATCATCAGCACCTTTTAAAGGGCAAAGGCATAAAGTTTTGGCAAAATTGATAAATATTGCTTGTTTTTCCTCAGGCTGCCAGCCAGGCTTGTTGATATCTAATACAACTGTTTTGCCATCCTGGAGAACCGTGTCGTAGAAATGTTCAGCGACAATTGGCTCAATACTACCCAATCGTAGGGGAACGGCGAGATTTTGAATTGGATAAATTGCCCGACAATAGTAATCACCATTATCTTCGCGGAGCAAAATTCTGGAATACGTCACCTGGACGCTCTCAACAGCGTGTTGAGTGACACTTCTTAATACTGTATCCAAGTCATTTGTGGCAACAAGCTGATTAGACAGGTTGTATAGTGTATTTATTTCTTTACGTCTACTTTGTTCTTCTGTAAAAAGTCGTGCGTTTTCAATTGCAACTGCAGTTTGGTTAGCGACTGTTGAGAGAGTGATTATTTCTTCAGATTTGTAAGGTTGTTCGGAGCGCTTAGGCCCTAAAGTAAAAATTCCAACTAATTTTGATTGCACTTTGATGGGTATAAATAATTCTGCTCCCATATCATTTAAGAATTGTCTCTCGCTTTTCCAAAGTGATTGAAATTGTGGAAGGACTTCCATCTCTTGTTTGCCAAGAGGCACATCATGTGTGGATAGCCACATAACCACTGGGTGGCCTTGTCTAAATGTCTGATTCCCAAAATCATCTAACCCGATCTGGGTTATCAACTGGAACAACCCGGCTTCTTCATCTTTGAGGAAGAATGCAGCTCTTGGGAGTTGAAGAGTTGATGCAACTTCGGCTAAGATCATCTTCGTGATTTTATACAGATCTAACATCGAACTAGCCCGGCTGCTTACAGTTTGAAGCATGACCTGGGAGTCATATTTCTCGCGAAAGAACATTCTGTCAATCAGCGATTGAAATTTTAGGCGGAGAGGCTCAGCAACCAGGGCTGATAATACTGCGACAAATAGAGACAGGATAAAAATCTCAGCTCCGGTGTAAATGCTAAAGATATTTATTGCCAGGGAAATGATCAGGAAATATGTGGCACCAATAATAATTGTAGGAATAGAATATAGCATGCCTTGACGTATGACAACTCGGATATCCAGCAATTGATAACGCAATATTGCGTAGATAAATAGAGTGGCAGTAATTCCATTGGCAGCGATATCTAAAGGGTACTGTCCAAGGGGAGTGAAATTTATGCCCGAGCCCGCGATCATTATTCCGGTTCCCAAGATTAAATATAATAACCGGTTCTGTTGAGTTGGATCAATTGTTTTTCTATAAGATCTGATCATTATCCCAATGCTGTAAAGCATCAGCACATATCCTGGTCCAGCAATCAGTCCTATCCAATTCCCCAGTTCATATACAATTACTCCGCCTTCTACCGATACTGACTTGACTACTAGATCTGTTATCAAACTGAATGGGATCAGGATCACAGCGTAAATCAGGACTGCGATATCCCACCGATTTCTGACATTGATGTTCGATCGTGAGAATCTAAAAACACTCACCATTGTCACTAACCCGGCGCTCACAATCATTCGGAACCAGAATACGGCTCGATTTTGATCTACATAAAGGAGGAATGCTACCAGAGACCATATAAACATGGCCAGTAGATACCACCGAAATATCCGACGCAATTCTGTTTGGGGTCTGGATATCGTTACAACGATATATAACCCACTAAAGAGGAGCATTGCGAGTATTGTAATGACGATATTTATTGTCAGGGACATACTATCCTACGACTTTTTTGTCTCCCAATAGGCGTTTCATTTGATCTGATGTCGGTTTCATATGGGGGGGTTTGGTATGAGCCAAATCAGCGCCTTGGCTTTGCTGGTAATCCATGTATAGACCGAAAGCTCCCGGGTTAAGCATCGATATTTTAAGCAGAGAATAATCAAGCATCTTCTCCAAATCGTCATAATCAGAATTCATTTCCCTTAAGGCGGAACTGATTTGGGCTTCTACGTTACTTGTGTCCAGGGTTGCCACGGATTTTAACTCAATGAAAAGGCGTAAATATGATTTATTATCCTTAATCTCTTTTCGCGCAACCCATTCATAATAATCAAGGTCAGTTTTTTCCAGAGCTTCCCAGATATCTTTTTCCGTTATCAATGCAAATCCAGCAATATTGATGATATCGCTATCCCTGGAATAGAAGCGGACCTGGGGGAGGTCTATGTCCAACTCGTCATCTCTCAATGAGATTACTTCAAAAAGGTCGCCAACCCGGTAGCGGGTGAAGATTCCACCGTGGAAATTTGTAAAAACCAGCTCGTAAATTCCTGGCTCTAGTTCATTATAAAGAACTGTTTTGGGTTTGTAATTTGGATCCTTTTTATTTTTCTTGTGTTCCTCATGGGTGATAAACTCTAGGAAAACATTATCTGGGTAGAAGGTCATACCCTTGTAATTCCAAGCTTGCATACATACAGATCCTCCTTCTGTACAGGCATAACCTTCGAGTGGCTTTTTGCCCCAATAATATTCAATCTGTTTTTTATAGATTGACGCGTCAACTCCTCCGGTCATTATGCCTTTCAGTTTCCAGATATCTTTTGGAAGTAGTTTTTCGCCTTTTATTTTTTTTGTCAGATAACTGCCAATCATTCTCCCCAGGATTTTTGACCGAAGTATATCGGTGGACAATTTCATAGATCCAGAGCCTTTTTCGAATTGTTCGCCAATCCCGACTAATATACTTGCGAGACCATAGAAGAAATCCACTCCCTCGATCATGGCCATTTTAAAACCTAATTGAATTCGTTCTCTAAATCCCACGTCTTCCCCAACATCAAGGGGAGGGAAGAATTTTAGGTCCATTAGATTGTTTGCAGAGCGAGTTATTTCGCCTGAAAAATAAGGTATTGGGGCTGTCGCTAATAAAACAGTATCAAACAGGTCTAAGATCACCTCATTTTTTTTCGTACAAGACGCTAGGATCATCGAACCGGTAACAGACTCACCCAGCCTGTCATACATCTTCTGGGAATAGGGCGCCCATTTAACTCTGAAATCACCACTCCTGCCTGATGTGTGAGCCCAGGCGACTGGTTCGCGGGGCAAAACATCTGTCCTTCTTGGTTCAAGATATTCGTGATAATCCTTATAAGTGGTAAGAGGTACAATTTCCCGGAATTCTTCAACGCTTGAAGGGATCACTTTTCCTATCAACATCCTTCCCATCATGCTTTTTCCGAGTAATTCAATTTGCTCTAAAAGCAGGCGCTCCTGAATATCCATGAACTCATTTATACTCAGATCAAGGAAACCCAGATATTTAGTCCAGATTTCTTTTTGTCGGCCCTGTCGGATAAGGGAACTAAGCGACTTCATATTTATTCCTCCACATATGTTGATTGAATAGATAATGGCTCTGGCATCCAACTATATTTTGAAGATAATTTCGTAATGTTAATGTCTTTAAATCCTACACCCTGCAATTCTGCCTGCCAACCCTCAGGTGTTCTAAGGTTGGTGACTGCACCGGCTTCTGCCCAAGCTCGGGTTAAATTCTCCTTAAATAAAAAATAGAAAAATGCACCCACCCTCATCATAAACTGTACCACCGGGCGCTCCCACAAAGGGGATGTCCCAACATCAATAATCGATAACAATCCACCTGGCGTTAAAATTCTCTTCATTTCTGAAAGCATCAGGGGGATATCCATGTGGTGGGACGCTAAACCCGATACCACAACATCAAAAGATTGATCGTTAAATGGCAGGGCCATGGCATCTGCACAGGTCAGATTGATTGTGTTGGTGATGTTTTCAGAGGATAGTTTCTTTTTACCTTGTCGGAGCATGGATTCGGTGAAATCAAGGCCGGTGATGTGAATACCCGGGATTTTCTTTTTTAATATTTTTCGGGGAATGACCAAAGTTCCGGTAGCTATATCTAGGATTCTTTGATTCTCTAAAATTTCTGTCCTGTCAATCAGCTGTTCTGCAAAACTTTGATAACTCCAGCCCCAGAATGTATTTAATTCACCATCCACTGTTTCTTCATAGTGGGAGGCTAGTTCTGTAAAAGCTTCCTGAACGGCTTGTTTTTCTTTCATATCAGCTCGACTTAAAACCAGGCTTACATATGACAAGTTGGTATTTTCACGAACCCGGATAAATTATACTCCCGATTTAATTTACTAACTCAATCAATAGATTCAGATATACAATTTGTTCTTATCTACTTCTTCGCGTAATATTCGCAGCTCGTCGACGCTTGGTGGATCATTGACTGTAATTTCCTCAGCCACTAAAAGCTCAAAACCCGTGTTTTCCAGCACCTGGTCTACGCTTACGCCGGGCTGGGTGGATAATAAGGTCATGCGTTTGCTTTTATTGTCATAACCCAGTATTCCCAGAGTAGTTACCACCCGGTAAGGACCGGTTCCGGGCGGCAATCCGGCTTTTTCCCGTGCTCCGGGTCCAGTCAAAAAACCTGGCGTGGTAATGAAATCGACTTTTTCCACAAATCTGATCTGATCGTGTTTCATGATGGCAATTGTGCGCCAGCAGTGGGATCCGACGTCGTTACCACCGCCGCTGCCAGGTAAACGGACTTTGGGGTGATCGTGGTCTCCAATCACTGTCGAATTCAGATTGCCATAAGGATCGATCTGGGCCCCTCCCAGAAAGCCATAATCCACAAATCCTCGCTGGGCCATTTCAACTACGTCAAGTATTCCTGAAGCAGCCAGGGCTTTATGGAACGACCGCCGTTCTCCTACAGCCAACGGCAGTTCTTCCAGGATCGCTCCGGTTCCTCCAAACTCAAAGATGCTTATAAGGTTAGGAGCGTGCATTTTTTGTGCCAAAGCTCCAGCCAGCATGGGAAGTCCGGTGCCGATGAATACAGTGGAGTTATCTTCCATTAATCGCGAAGCACTGCAGATCATTAATTCATTGGGGTTATAAGATGTGTCGCTCATCACTCCACCTCCGGAACCATGGACTGCAGCTCTTGGAGCCGTTCACTACCTATCAGATCCAGATATGCCTGATGATCCTTAAGATCATATATATACTTCTGGAGGTATGACTGGGTGGTTTCTATCTCTTTGGAAGCTTTCACCCAGGCTTTGATCTGAGGTTCATCACGCTCATATTGGTAGCACATTTCCCCCGGGTGCGATCCGAACGGCGCCTGGATCACCCCGTCCACGAGATACCAGGGTATTATCGTCCGATCTGGTTGGCGCCTGATTTCTTCTGTAGATATTATTTCTTCTGTGCTGATGAGCAGTCTTTTGGAAGCCCGGGCGAGTTCAAAAGCAAAACCAGAAATTCCGTCGATCTGGGCATTGCCGTATTTATCTGCTCTGTGAACATGGATTAATCCCACATCAAGAATTAATGCCGGCAGCAGCGCAATTGGATCTCCCCCAAAAGGGTCCTCAACCACTTTGGCAGCGCTGTATTCCAGGGTGTCTGTGCCGAGCATCGACCGGGTAGGAATAAAGGGGATGCCCATGGCAGCTGCTTTAAAGCGCCAGGCGATGGCGGCATTGCTCCATTCAACACAATGCTCCAACCGGCCGCTTTCCACTTCTCTCCTGAGGCAATTGGAAATGCCGTAAACTTCCATCCCGATATAAGTATGGTCCAGCGCCTTGATGAGTCCTGCTCCCAAAAGCAGATCCAGCTCGTATACGCCTTGACCCGCCACCCGGAGGTCTTTTTTCCCCTGGCGGATGACTTCATTGATCAGGGATTGAGGACAGCGGACAGTTCCATAAAGTTCCGTGCCGATATAGTCACCGTCATGGATGAATTTGCTGACAGCCTCTTTTTCTGTCATCCGTTTATCGACCAACCCCCGGGGCTTGGTCCGATTATGTTCCCGGAAGGCATTCAGATCAGGCGGTTGAAGTAATTTTCCCCTTCCGCTTTTTATTACCTTCATTTTGTACCTCCTGAAACTGTGACCGAGTTATTATGGAAACCCCGGATGGTTATTTATGCAGATTTGCTGCCGCCAGGAAAGACAACCCGTTTTCAGTTAATGCCCGGGCGGTCCCGTTCAATGCCAGGAATTTATCCATGAAATTCCCGGTCATGGCATCCCAATCACCACTATCCAGTACTTCCTGTTTTTCCCGGAAGTAATCCAGGATATCGGAGGGACGATCCCTTTTGCCATCGATCTCCGGATCCCCACCTTCGTGTTTGGCTGAGATATTGGCCACATGATCCGCGATTTCCACCAGTTCATCCCGCCGATTATATGGTTGAATGACGATGCTTTTGAATGTTTCGGTAACGTGATGCTCAAAACGGACGATATCTTCGAAACCAAGGTCTTTTCTGAATTGGGCAGTTAGTTCCATGGTTCTGTTATCAATCGAGTTGCTCCAGTTAAAACCGATCAGCGGCGTGGTGCCATCATCCCGGGTGAATAATTTGGCGCCAATCAGAGTCCAAAGAGCGGCATAAGGATTGTCATTGCCCATAAATACTGAAATCTTAAATTCGTTATCCACACCCAGCCTGTGCAGCATATATCCCAGAAGAACTGTTCCGGGATTGATATTCAGCACCTGGCGAACACCATATTTTGTGTAGTAGTAAAGGAATTCATCCAGCCAATCCAGGGCATGCTGGTTGGGCTGTCCAACACCTCCGAGTAGCCGGTGATCGTGGCCGGTCCTCCCAGATGTATGTTGGAGCCGTCTGTTCCCTTGGTATCCAGGGTTTCCACATAACTCGCCCCGATGATCTGCATTGCTGCAGCAAACGCCGGCAGATCCCCATCTTTTTCCTGTTCTTTCATTTGCCTGACCCGGATAAATCTGCCGGGCATTAATAACTTGTCCTGAATGGATTTTTCTGCGATCATCCGCACCCAAGGAAAATATTGGCAGGCGCTGATTTCCAGGGTGACCGAAAAATCATCATTAAATTCCCTGTCTACTGCCATGCCATCGAGAATGTTTGCCCGATACTCATCTACTGTTATAAATGCACCTTTATCAGCCTGTTCGCTCAGCCATTCCAGATCTACCAGGTACTCCGGCTTGGTTTCTTTTACCATGGCAAGCAGGTTGTCCAATTTTCGGGCTTCTTCAGCCTTGGCATTGATCTCCTCTGGAGTTCCATACTTTTCCACCACCTTCAGGAAATCACCGATTACCTCCAGGTCTGGATTAAGCAGGATGCTGTTGATATCGTCGAGTTTAGCAGGGGAAATTTTTAGTCGGTCTTGAAGGGTCATAGTTTGCTCCGGTTTCCATGAATGATAAGTAAGTAGTAACTAGTATGGTGCAAAGTGTAAGCTGTAAAACGTAAGCCGTCTTTATTAGTACTGATAGTCTAAATTCATTGCAAATTGCAGAACTTGTTTGCTTTAGCCATCATACCGCCTAGCAACTGGCAAACTTTCATGCAAATATCAATCAAGGATGATCTTTCGTCATTTGTGAGGTATCCACATCTAAATGCAACTTCAATCCAATGTTCTGTCTCGTAGACTTCTGCATATGAGTCAGTCAGCTTTGAGATAAAATGCTTGACGTATGGCCTTTTGCCCCAGGCTTCTGCAATCTGAGCGCCGACGGATCTGGACGATCTCCGTATTTGATCTGTTAATGAGTATGTCTCCTCTTTAGGAAACTTTAGTGTTGTTTCAAATATTAGTCCTGCTAACTCCATTGCGTATTTATATGCCAATAACTGATTAAATCTACTCACGTACGGTAATTTATCGTTCATTAGATATTTTCCCCCTTTCTATCACTCATACGGCTTACAGCTTACATTTTTACGATTTACACGAATACAATAAATAACTCTAATCATTAACTACTACTAACTACTTATTCTTTGCTGCTCCATTATAGCAACTTCAGCAAATCCTCATATTCTTCATCACTGATCCCGAACCAGTTTTCTTTTTTCGGGAAGGTTTTATCCTTGACTTCCTTGTTGTATTGGATCAATCCATTTTGAAGGACTTCTCCTGCGTTGCCATATACCTTTGCCATTTTGGGAGTGAATTTGGGATATAAGCCGAACATGTCATGGAAGATCAGCAGCTGACCGTGGGCATCAGGACCTGACCCCAGGCTCATGATCAGGCAGTCTTCAGCCCGTTCGGTGATGATCTTGGTAACCCGGTCAGGGACCATTTCCAGCAAGATGCAAAAAGCGCCTGCTTCTTCGAGGGCTTTAGCGTCGTCGATGATTTCCTTGGCTTGGACAGCACCCCGACCCTGAACCCGGAATCCACCCAGCGCAGCCACACTTTGAGGCGTTAATCCCAGGTGGCCAATTGCCGGGATCCCGGCATTAACTATCGCTTGTATCCGATCAGCCACCACATGGCCGCCTTCCAGCTTGATCGCATCTCAGCTGGCTTCTGCCATAAAGCGACCGGCATTCAACACCGCAGATTCTATGCTTGCCTGATATGACATATAAGGCATATCTCCTACCAGGAAAGCAGTTGGTGCACCTCTGCGAACGGCCTGGGTATGGCGGATCATGTCCTGCATGGTGACCGGCAGGGTTCCATCATAACCAAGCATAGTCATTCCCAGGCTGTCACCCACAAGCATCATATCAATCCCAGCTTGTTCCTGGAAATAAGCAGTCGGGTAATCGTAACATGTAAGTCAGGAGATCAGCTCACTCTTAGCGGCCTTATCAAAAAGAGTTCGGATAGTAACTTTTTTTCGATCGGTCATGGATATTCCTCCGGGAGAAATTTTAGACTGCCTCAAGCAGCGATAAGTGATCATTGCGATCGCAGGAGTAGTTATTAGAATGATGATCTGGTATTTGGATTAAAGGGAATAAGGGATACCCTGAATAGGCATGGTTAGTGGTGTGGGAGTTATTACTCATGGGGCGTTTTGCCTTGTCCAGAGACATACAAACAGCCTGATCAAACAATATGGGTCATAACATCCTTATTTTACGCCATATCCGGCTCGATAACAATCAAATCAGGCTCACCTCAATGGTATGTGTAAAGAATATAAACTGCTCTTGTTAAGTGTACCCGGACATATTTTCAGTTTTGAAGAGCATATCATCGGACATGATTTTCATGATGAATATAACTTGCTAAGGCTTCCCTTTTTAGTCATAATATTTTTTAACATGGCGTATTGTGCTAGGTGAAGATTTCCATTGATATTAAATTTCTGTTACGTTGAATTTCTCATTACCAAAGGGAGTATATTATGACTGCAAAAATTATAGATGGCCGGGCTGTAGCAAAGGAAGTTCGAGATGCCGTTGCGGCCGACGTCGCAGCCATGGTTGCGGAAGGAAAAAACCCTCCTGGATTGGCAACAGTCCTAGTTGGTGAAAATCCTGCCTCCCAGGTTTATGTGCGTATGAAACATAGAGCCTGTGAAAAAGCCGGTATCAAATCAATCGGCCATGTTTTGCCCGCAACTGCGACCCAGGAAGAAGTTGAAAAGATGGTTATGGATTTGAATGCCGATCCTGAAGTGCATGGTATTTTGGTTCAGCTTCCCCTACCGGATGGTCTGGATGATGAAAGTGTTCTGCGCACCATCAGCATCGATAAGGATGTTGACGGCTTTCATCCCTTGAATATCGGCCGATTGGCTCAAAAGGGCCGGGAACCGAAATTTGTACCGGCAACTCCCGATGGTGTTTTATACTTGTTAAAGAATGCCGGAGTTGAACTTGAAGGTGCCAACGCGGTTGTTCTGGGACGCTCCTTTATCGTTGGCATGCCTGCGGCCTTGCTTCTGGTGAAGGAAAATGCCACTGTGACTATTTGTCACTCCAGGACCAAAAATCTAAAAGAAAAATGTGCTGAAGCTGATGTGTTGATCGCTGCTGTCGGACGGGCGGAAATGGTCAAGGGTGATTGGATCAAACCCGGAGCCGCCGTGATCGACGTAGGCACAAACCGGGTTGATGATGACAGCGTCGAGAGAGGCTACCGCCTGGTTGGCGATGTCGACTTCCAGGAAGCACTAGAAGTAGCTGGATATATCACTCCAGTACCAGGTGGCGTTGGTCCTATGACCATTGCCATGCTTCTGCGTAATACCGTCCGGGCAGCTAAACTTGCCAATGGACAATAAATAATATATTCAAAGGAGAGAAGTGATGACTTTTAAGAAAAAACCCGTAACCCCATCTCCGCTGGAGCTGTTGGATCCAGTTCCGTCGGATATCGATATCGCCCATGCAGCGGTGATGAAGCCAATCAAGGAACTTGCAAATGAGATCGGGCTCCTGGAAGATGAGCTTGAATTATATGGCAAGTATAAAGCCAAGGTTACTCTCGATGTCCTCGAGCGCCTTAAAGATGTGCCAGATGGAAAGTATATTGACGTAACCGCAATTACCCCTACACCCCTGGGAGAAGGTAAAACCACCACTACGGTTGGTTTAAGCCAGGCCCTGGGAGCACACCTGGGAAAAAGCCTGTTCACCTGCATTCGCCAACCCAGCCAGGGACCAACCTTCGGTATCAAGGGCGGCGCAGCTGGCGGCGGCTACAGCCAGGTTGTGCCCATGGAGGATTTTAACTTGCACCTGACCGGCGATATCCACGCCATCACTGCAGCCAATAACCTGGTGGCAGCGGCACTTGATTCCCGGATGTACCATGAAAGCCGCCAGTCGGATGAGGCGCTTTTCCGCCGCCTCTGCCCGACCGATAATAATGGCAAACGGGAGTTCGCCCCCATTATGCTCAGGCGGCTCAAAAAACTGGGTATTGATAAAACCAACCCGGATGACCTGACCGAAGAAGAATACGGAAAATTTGTCCGACTGGATGTGGATCCAGAGACCATCACCTGGCGCCGGATCGTCGATACCAATGATCGCCATCTGCGTGAAATCGAAATCGGTCTCGGGCCAAAAGAGGGAGGACATTCCCGGAGAACCGGGTTTGATATCGCAGTTGCAAGTGAGATCATGGCCATCCTGGCGCTGACCACTGATTTGGCAGATATGCGGGAACGTATTGGACGGTCCGTCGTTGCAACCTCCAAAGCTGGAGATACTGTCACTATTGATGACCTGGGTGTTGCCGGCGCGGTTACTGTTCTCATGAAGGATGCCATCAAACCAACCCTGATGCAGACTATTGAAGGTACACCAACCCTGGTTCATGCTGGTCCCTTTGCCAATATCGCCCACGGCAACAGCTCCATTATTGCCGATAAAATTGCCCTGAAATTAGCGGACTATGTACTTACAGAATCCGGATTTGGCGCCGATATCGGAATGGAAAAATTCTTTGACATCAAATGCCGCTACTCTGGATTGATCCCGAATGTAGTTGTCTTGGTTGCCACAGTCCGCGCATTAAAGATGCATGGCGGCGGTCCTAAAGTTACCGCCGGCGCTCCGCTGGATGCGGCCTATACCACTGAAAACCTGGAGTTGCTTGAAAAAGGAATGCCCAATCTCGAAGTGCATATTGAAAATGCACTTAAATTTGGTATTCCAATCGTGGTTGCAGTTAACAGTTTCAAAGATGACACGAAAGCTGAAGTTGAACTGGTCAGAAAAGCAGCCATGAAGGCTGGAGCTGCCAATGCTGTGGTCACCCGCCACTGGATGGAGGGAGGCAAAGGAGCAGTGGCCCTTGCCAAGGCTGTTGTGGAAGCCTGTGAACTTCCCAGCGATTTTAAGTTCCTCTATCCCCTAAAGGGAACCTCCATTAAAGAGAAGATTGAAATCATCTGCAAAGAAATCTATGGCGCAGATGGCGTTACCTATGAGCCGTTAGCCCAGAAGAAAGTGGACCTCTACACCAGGCTGGGCTTTGATGAACTTCCCATGTGTATGGCTAAAACGCACTTGAGCATGAGCCATGATCCGACATTGAAGGGACGGCCGACAGGATTTACCGTACCAATCCGGGATATCCGCGCCTCCGTTGGGGCAGGGTTCCTGTATCCGCTCCTGGGAGATATGAGTACGATGCCTGGCTTGCCCACCCGGCCAGCTTATTATGAAATTGACATCGATCTGGAAACCGGAGAAGTTCTGGGTTTGTCATAGGCTGGAGTTCAGTTACAATTTAGGCAAGAAGTAATTATCTGGGGCGGCAGCTCAGAGTCATGGCCGCCCCGGGTTTACTATTCACACAATTTATTGGTTGTTAATTGGTTTCTACGAGGATGCGATGAATAGTCGCGGAGCAAAGCATAATCGTTGGTGGGATTTTCATCATGACTGGCAGGAGAATCAGGGGGAAGTCATTGAAGAAATTGCGCTTACGATTTATATAAATGGACAGGATTTTGTATCCATAATGGGAACCCCGCTTAACCAGGATTGGTTAGCGGTTGGTTTCTTAATGAATGAAAGAATTATCTCAAGCCTGGATGATATTGTTGATATCAGGGTTACTGAGGATGGCTGCTGTATTGATGTCTGGTTAACCCATACTATTGAAAAACCATCCAGAATGTTTTTAACTTCAGGCTGCGGTGGCGGGTTGATATTTGATGATCCCAGAATAGGTGTGGAACCATTTAAAACGGACATCAGCACCACCCCCAATGTCATTCTTCGGGCCTTTAATGTTCTTCAGACCAAAGAGAGTTTATATGCCAGGGCCCGGGGAGTGCATGCAGCGGGTTTACTTGATCTTGGCAGTGGGGAGTTGATCAAGGTTGCCGAGGATATCGGCCGGCATAATACAATTGACAAACTCCGGGGTGCATGCTTATTGGGTGGAATTCCCACAATTAACAGGGCTTTGCTCACAACCGGGAGAATTTCGTCTGAAATGCTCCGGAAAGGAGCCTTAATGGGTTGCCAGGTGATTGCTTCCCGCACATCCCCAACTTCTTTTGCCCTCGAGCTGGCAAAAGCCTGGAATATAACCCTGATTGGTTACGCCCGGCATGGAAAATTACGGGTTTACTGTAATCCAGAACGGCTGGGTTTTGAGAATATCAGTGATAATGGATAACAGGAAATCGATTTACTGGCTGTGTATTAAGGAGAGATCATGGAGAAAAGCTTAGAAAATATCTTTTCTGATTATGAAGGCAAACGGGAAAATGTCATTCCCATTTTGCAAAAAGTTCAGGAAGAGTATACTTATCTTCCTGAGCACTTGATGGCTGAAATTGCGGATTATACCCGTGTTCCTGCAAGTGATATTTACGGCGTTGCCACCTTTTATGCCCAGTTTCGTTTTACTCCTACAGGGGAAAATATCATTTCGGTTTGCAGGGGAACTGCCTGCCATGTCCGGGGTGCGCCGAGGATATTTGAAGAAATTATAGATCAGCTGAACCTGGAAGGAGAAGGCACAACAGAAGATAAAAAATACACCGTCGAAACAGTTGCTTGTGTAGGATGCTGCGCGCTGGCACCGGTGATGACCATCAATGAAGAAGTTCATGGTGATTTAACCAAACAGAAGGTCAAAAAATTGGTTCAGGCCAAAGGGGACCAGAATGGAGAAGAATAATCGGACAATACTTGTTTGCAGGGGAACGGGTTGTGAGTCTTCCAAATCACCCGAGATCCAGGCAGCCTTGCAAGAGAGCCTGGAAGGTACTGATGTAGAAGTAAAATTCACCGGCTGCCACGGGATGTGCCAGCAAGGTCCCATTATTGTGATCGAGCCCGAAGATGTGTTTTACGCGAAAGTAAAAACCAGGGATGTCAAGAAAATCGTAGACCAGCATATTCATAAAGGTGAAGTGGTCGAAAAACTTTTTTACCAGGATCCAACCAGTAAAGAGAGGGTGGCCACATATCATGAAATCCCCTTTTACTCCCGCCAGAAACGGCTGGTTCTGCGGAACTGCGGAAAAATAAACCCGGAAGATATTGAGGATTCCCTGGCAGTTGGAACTTACCAGGGTCTTGAAAAAGCACTCGGAATGTCACCCGCAGATATTGTGGGAGAAGTAAAAGATTCCGGGTTGAGGGGACGCGGAGGAGGCGGATTTTCCACAGGCACGAAATGGGGTTTCTGCCAGGACGCCGATGGAAATCCCAAATATGTTCTCTGTAATGCCGATGAGGGAGATCCGGGCGCATTCATGGATCGTTCGGTTTTGGAGGGTGATCCCCATTCTGTGCTAGAGGGCATGATCATTGCCGGTTACGCGATCGGAGCGAAGCAAGGGTACATTTACTGCCGGGCAGAATATCCCCTGGCCATCAAAAGGCTACAGATCGCCATTGAGCAGGCCCGGGAACACGGATTTTTGGGAGAAAACATTCTCGGCAATAAATTTAGTTTCGATGTAGAGATCTTCCACGGAGCAGGTGCATTTGTGTGTGGAGAAGAAACTGCCCTGATCACTTCAATCGAGGGTAACAGGGGAATGCCTCGATCTAGGCCGCCATATCCAGCTATTTCAGGTTTATATGGAAAACCCACTTTGCTTAATAATGTCAAAACCTATGCCAATATTCCCCTGATCATCACCAATGGATCGAAATGGTTCGCGGATATTGGAACAGAGAAAAGCAAAGGCACAGCAGTATTTGCTTTGACTGGAAAAATCGCCAACAGCGGATTGATTGAAGTTCCCATGGGGGTAACCCTGCGGGAGATCATCTATGATATCGGCGGCGGTGTTCTGGATGGAAAAAAATTCAAAGCGGTTCAAACGGGAGGTCCTTCTGGCGGGTGTCTGCCAGAATCTTTCCTGGATACCCCCGTTGATTATGATTCCCTGACCGAAGCAGGGGTCGATGATGGGGTCGGGCGGCATGGTTGTATTGGATGAGAATACCTGCATGGTTGATATTGCCCGCTATTTCCTTGACTTTACTGAGATGGAATCTTGTGGAAAATGTGTTCCCTGCCGCCTGGGGAACAAAACAATTGCTGAATATTTTGGAAGATATTGTTGAGGGCAGGGGGTCAGCCAGGAGATATTGAACGTCTGGAAGAAATAGCGCGCGGAGTGAAATTGGGATCGCTCTGCGGTCTGGGGCAGACTGCCCCTAATCCTGTGTTAACTACAATACGATACTTCCGGGACGAGTACGAAGCTCACATTAGTGGAAATGCCTGTCCCAGCAAAGCAATGCAAGGCATTTATTACCTTCCATATTCTGGACAGCTGTGTCGGTTGTGGTTTGTGCCCGAAAAATTGTCCTGTTGAGGCGATCACTGGGGAGCAGAAAGAACTCCACACGATCGATCAGGATATTTGTATTCAATGCGGGATCTGCTACGAAGTGTGTCCTCCCAAAAGTGTTCTCTGTGGAAATCCGCACCGGGAGCAGAAAATCGAGTTGAAGAACCAGTATAAAAATTTTCATCGCGCATAAATGGAGATATTTATGAGTGACCAATTTAGTTTCAAGATTGATGGGCAACCAGTTCAGGGCTGAAGAAGGCATGAGCATCCTGGAAGCTGCCCAGGCAAACGAAATATACATTCCCCATCTTTGCCACCATCCTGATCTGGTTCCCGTGGGAGCTTGTCGGATGTGCGGGGTAGAAGTGGATGGGGGCAGGATGGTCATGTCTTGCATGACCCCGGCTCGAGAAGGGATTGACGTAAGAACCGACAGCCCAGATATTTATGCGGCTCGCAAGGTGACCATGGATCTGCTCATCGCCGATCACCATATGGACTGCCTGGCCTGCGAAGCTGCTGATGATTGTGAACTCCTGACAGTTTCAGCTTACCTGGGTATCAAACCTGACCAGGGTACGGGACTTCGGAAAATGGGACGCGGCTTACCCCTGGACACATCAAATCCTTTTTTCCAGTTTGACCCTAATAAATGCATTCTGTGCGGGATCTGTGTCAGGACCTGTGAAGAAATTGTTGGATTAGGTGCTCTTGGTTATATCAACCGCGGATTCAAAACAGTCGTCGGAACATTTGGCGATAAAGGTTTTGTTGACTCGATCTGTGAGTCCTGTGGGGAATGTGTCATCCGCTGCCCTGTGGGAGCCCTGGTTCCCAAGAAACCTCAATTGGCTGCCCGGGAAGTCCGCACAACTTGCGCCTACTGTGGAGTAGGCTGTGGAATTTATTTTGGTGTCAGGGGAGACCGGATCGTCAGTACCCGGGCCGATCGCGAAAGCCCGCCAAACATGGGAAGCCTTTGTGTTAAGGGACGCTACGGATTTAGTTTTGTGAATCACCCTGATCGATTGAGGACTCCACTGATCAAAAAAGAAGGCGAGTTTGTGGAAGCTTCCTGGGAAGAAGCCTTAGACCTGATTGCGAAAAAATTCAAGAAAAGCAAAGGGAAAAAGTTTGCGGCTTTAACTTCCGCTAAATGCACCAACGAAGATAATTACCTGGTTCAGAAATTTACCCGCGCGGTGATGGGTACGAATACCATAGACCACTGCGCCAGGCTTTGACACTCTCCTACCGTGGCCGGTCTGGTCACAACGTTTGGTTCTGGAGCAATGACCAACTCGATAGGAGAGATCGATAATGCAGGCACAATATTTGTGATCGGGTCCAACACCACAGCCGCTCACCCCGTGATCAGTCATCGAATGAGGAGAGCTTCTCAAAATGGAGCGACCCTGATCGTTGTTAATCCCAAGGTAATCGATCTGGTCAAGGCGTCGGATTATTTTATTCAGCCAAAACCCGGTTCGGATACAGCCTTGTTAATGGGCATGTGCCGATATATCGTGGAAAATGATCTGCATGATAAAAAGTTCATAACTAAAAACACTGAAGATTTTGACCTGTTTGAAAAATCCCTGGAGGAATTCACTCCTGAATTTGTGGAAGAGATCACCGGCGTACCGTGGGAACAAATTGCCCTGGTTGCCAGAGTTTATGCCACCACAAAGCCTGCCTCGATATTTTATGCAATGGGCATAACCCAGCATTCCCATGGAACTGATAATGTCATGGCAGTAGCCAACCTGGCCATGCTGACAGGTTCGGTCGGGAAACCTTCTACTGGCGTTAATCCGCTCAGGGGACAGAATAATGTTCAGGGGGCCTGTGACCTGGGCGGCCTGCCCAATGTCTATCCTGGATATCAGCGGGTAGACGATAAAAACAACCAGGAGAAATTTGAAAAAGCCTGGGGTGTGGAACTTTCCGGTGAAGCGGGGTTGACCCATACAGAAATATTTGACGCTATCCTGGAAGGTGAGATCAAGTCCCTCTACATGGTTGGAGAAAACCCGGTCCTGACGGAAGCGAATTCCAAACATGCCCGGAAAGCCCTTGAGGAACTTGATTTCCTGGTCAGCCAGGATATCTTCCTTTCTGAAAGCGGCGCTTATGCTGATGTTGTTCTTCCAGCGGCTTCTTTTGCGGAAAAAGAGGGTACGTTTACCAATACCGAGCGCAGAGTGCAGCGGGTCCGTCAGGTCATCCCTCCCCGGGGAGACTCCAGACCTGATTGGTGGATTACCGCCCAGATAGCTAAGGCCATGGGTGAAGACGGTTTTGATTTCCAATCACCAGCTGAAATTATGGATGAGATCAACCAGGTTTCTCCGATCTATGGGGGCATTACATATGAAAGGATTGAGGATGTGGGTTTGCAGTGGCCCTGCAGGGATAAGAAAGATCCAGGAACTCAATACCTGCACAAAGGAAAATTTTCCCGGGGAAAGGGAAAATTCATTGCCCTGAAATACAAACCGTCAGCTGAAGTAGCTGATAAGACTTATCCATTGATCCTGACCACTGACCGCAGTCTCTACCATTTCCATACTACGATGACCCGCAAGGTGAAGGGATTGGAAGAGTTAGAAAGTGAGGAACTGATCAAGCTCCATCCAGTTGATGCGGAGCAATTCGGTGTCGAGGATGGACAATGGGTGGAAATCTCTTCCCGACGGGGGACCATCAAAGCCCGGGCTCAAGTAACAGATATATGCCGCCCCGGAATGGTGTCAATGACTTTTCATTTTGTTGAAGCCCCGACAAATGAGATCACCAATCCTGCCCTGGATCCGATCGCCAAGATTCCTGAAACAAAAGTCAGCGCAGTTAAGATCAAGGCTCTCAAAGAATAAGAAGAATTCCCTTAAATGAAAAGAAACGTTATCCATAGTGGATAACGTTTCTTGGTTTAATAGATGTGATTTTGTCAAGAACCGGAGAAAAAATTGTTCGTTGTAATGACCGCCAGCGGAAAAGCAAGATTTTGCTACACACGTCAGTATTAATTCCCATCCCGCGGTTGATACTGCAGCGCTTCCCCTAAATGGGTGGTTTTGATGGTTTCTTCCCCGGCCAGGTCCGCGATAGTGCGGGAGAGTTTTAGTACCTTGTGGTAGGACCGGGCTGATAATCCCAACTGCTGGGCAGCGCCCCGCAGCAGGGAATGACACTTATTATCAAGGGAACAAAACTCCCTGATTTCCCGCGGAATCATTTCCCCGTTACTGGATCGTGGTGAATCGGCCAGGCGTTCCTGTTGGCGGTTTCTGGCTTTTTCGACTCGCTCCCTGACCTGACAGGATGGTTCTCCCTGGCGGTCAGAGCTGAGTTTTTCAAATTCCACCCGGGGCACATCAACCTGGATATCAATTCGATCTAGCAATGGCCCGGAAAGGCGTTTCTGATAGCGTGTAATGGTCGTGGTAGAGCAACTGCAGGCCTTAAGGGGATCACCATAATATCCACAGGGACAGGGGTTCATGGCTGCTACCAGCATGAAGTTGGAAGGAAAGGTCAGAGAGCCCTGGGCGCGGCTGATGGTGATGACTTTGTCTTCCAGGGGTTGGCGTAGCATCTCCAGCACCCGGCGGCCGAATTCGGGGAATTCATCCAGAAAGAGCACACCCCGGTGGGCGAGGGATATTTCTCCTGGCTGGGGCCAGGTGCCGCCGCCCACCAGACCAGCATGGGAGATGGTATGGTGGGGTGACCTGAAAGGGCGGTGCTGGAGGAGCGGCGTGTTTTTGGGCAGCTTATCCATGATCGAGTAGATCCGGGTTACATCTATGGCTTCGTCAAGCGACATCATGGGCATGATGCCTGGCAGGGAGCGGGCCAATAAGGTCTTGCCTGCACCTGGGGGACCGTTCATGAGTAAATTGTGGTTTCCAGCTGCCGCCACTTCCAGGGATCTTTTAACGTGTTCCTGTCCTTTGATTTCCTGGAAATCGGTTAGGGTTTCCAGGGGAGGGAGCTGCTGGACAGGAGACTTTTTATAAGGGGTGATGGTTTCAGCTCCAATCAAGTGCTCGGTCAGTTCCGCCAGGGAACGAACCGGAAGGATCTGGAGATCTGGCACCAGCGATGCTTCCGGGGCATCTTCCACCGGAACACAGATACTTTTATATCCCTCATCCCTGGCCATAACGGCCATAGGTAATAAACCCGGCGTGTGGCGGACTGTTCCATCCAGGGATAATTCCCCCACGATGATCAAATCATCCACGGCGCCCTGGGCTATGATTCCAGAGGCGGTTAATATTCCTACCGCCATGGGTAGATCATAGGACGGACCTTCTTTGCGCACATTTGCCGGCGCCAGATTGATCACAATCGATCTTCGGGGAAATTTGACGGGAATATTCTTAATGGCAGCCCGGACCCGTTCACGGCTTTCTTTGACAGCTGTGTCCGGGAGACCTACTACAAAGATCAGGCCAAACCCGCTGGTGAAGTCTACTTCAACTTCAACTAAAACCCCCTCCAGCCCCAGCACGGCGCAGGAATAAACGCGTGCAGGCATGGTTTCAGTGTATAAAAGAAAAAGGTTAAAGTCAACTTTATCCCAAAACTATCGATAATTAGCCAGCCAAATTTATCAGCCCAATTCCGTGCTACAATATCGTTACCATGGCAGAGAAGAAGAAAACTTCCCGGGGATCGGAGTTCTGGCAGATCATCTTTCCAGGGCTGGTTGGATTGATCCTGGTCGGGTTGTTATGTGCCTGGATCGTAGTAGCGGTCAGCCCGGGAAATATCTCCCGCTTTGCTGAAGTATCAACTGTGCTGCTGGTGATCCCGGTATTATTCTTTTCATTATTCAGCCTGATTCTGTTGGGCCTGCTGATATACCTGGTTCAACGGATAATCCGAGTCATTCCTCCATTCACTACCCGGGTTGTCGAATTCCTGGAAAAAATCCAGGAGGCTGTCAGGAAAATTTCCGAAGTTATCGTTAAGCCGGTGTTTCAGCCGACCTCAGTATTGACCGTAATCCGGAATTTATTTACAAAAAAAGGCACCCGTTATCGCATTGAGTGATCAACCGGAAAGGTGGTAATCCTTTATGAATTCTGAAAATCAAGATCAGGGAAACAGCTTTGGCCTCTATATACTTCTTGGGGCAATCCTCGGGGCTATTACAGGCGCTGGTGCCGGATATTTGTTATCCCAGCGCAATGAAGAAGGTGAGGGCTTTCAACTTACAGCTGGCGACGGCATTAAACTGGGCGGGTCGATCATTACCCTGCTGCGCCAGGTATCTTCCCTGGGTAAGTAAATTGGATTATCAGTAACTTTTACCCGGATGATTCAAAACGATCCCACACCCCGGGACCTTTTCGTGGGGGAATTAAATCGCGAATTTTCTTTATCCCTTGACGACAAATGGAGTTTGGACGCCCCGGGCGGAAACGCCCTTTATGCGTCTTGCGGTTATTTAATCTGGGAGAAAGAACACGTTCCCGGGATTTGTACCCGGGTTGGCGAAAATTTCCATCACGACTGGTTGGAGGATTTTGGGGAACGGGGAATTAATACAGAGGGTGTTGTAGTTCTTCCCCGGGCTCTTGATCACAGAGTATGTTACGTTCAGGAGGGAGACCAGACTCAGCAAGTTGATGATCCGGTATCCTATTTCTCAAAGGCTGGCTTGACCTTGCCGCCAGCTCTGATCGGGTATGCCCGGCAAAACCAAATAACTCAAAGCCGGAGGACATCCAGAGAAAACTCAATCCGAGAGAGCGACATTCCCTCATCTTACTTAACCGCAACCGGTGCTCACCTTTGCCCCCTTGATTACTTATCCCACAATCTGCTTCCAGCAATATTTAGGCAGAAGGGTTTTTCAACTATTACCCTGGACCCCGGATCTTCTTATATGGATCCCAATTTCCTAAGCGATATTCCGGGGCTGATGCCAGGATTAACAGCTTTCATGCCATCTGAGGGTGATCTCAAGAACCTTTTCAAGGGAGTGAGCGCTGATATTTGGGAGATGGCAGCGGAACTTGGTCGATACGGTTGTGAGCTGATAGTTATTAAAAGGGGAGTTGCCGGTCAATATCTCTATGAACCTGCCAGTGGAAGAAAATGGGCTATTTCATCCTACCCGGCCAGTGTCAAGAATCCCCTTGGCGCAGGCGATGCTTTTTGCGGTGGATTTTTGGCAGGATTTCGCAGGTCTTACGATCCCCTTCAGGCTGTATTGTACGGCAGTGTGGCGTCATCCCTTGTTGTGGAAGGCAGCGGTCCTTTTTACCCGTTAGAAGCTCTGCCGGGATTGGCGACAGCCAGGCTGGAGTATTTACAGGGAGCTGTTCGGGAAGTTTGAAACCCCCCAACTCTCAGAGCGGAGGCTATCAGCCGAAGTCGAAGAGGGAGAAGTAGTGAAATCACCATTTCGACTTCTCTCAGCTTCGCCTCGTTCCGCTCAATGAGTTGGAGTTTATTGCAGAGAACAAAGTGTTTCGACTCTCAGATCCCTTCGTCTTCACTCAGGATAGGTTGCGGTCGAAGAGGGGAAAATAATGATGGAATCACCATTTCGACTGCGTTCAGGCTTCGACCTTCTCTCCGCTCAATGAGTTGTAGGATTATGGTCATCAATACAAACCAACTCTCAGAGCCCTTCGTCTTCATTCCCTTCGACTCCACTCAGGGCATGCAGGGCAGGCTTCAGCTCCCATCAACGGGCTCTAGCAGGAGCGCCTGTCTTGAGCTCAGACGAAAGGCCAGCTCTCTCTTGAGCGATAAGGGATACCAATCTGTCATTGTGAGCGTAGCGAAGCAATCTCCTTGACAGGGGATTGCCGCGTCGGCCTCTGGCCTCCTCGCAATGACAGTTAAAATACCCATCACTTTCTGGATCTAAGATCCAGATACCCATCCCCCATAAAGAAATTTGACAGGGCGTCAGCTTGCAAATCCAACACTTTGCTGTTGGCAAAAAACGGGAAATCAAAGCTGGTTGGTTCACCGGCTTTTTTGCCGGGTATGGGCATTAGCCGGGCTGTAAGAGGTTTGTCCAGCCGGAGAGATAATGCCCCCAAGTCAAAAAGAACCGCGCTGATTTGTTCGGGGGTGGCATCTCCGGGCAGGGGGATTGTGTCTAAACCGGTTCCGCAAACCGAAGAGAACAGCAGCATGTCCTTTATATCCAATTTTCCACCAGCAGCGCGATCGGCCAGGATTGAATCTTCCAGAACTGGGAGCATTAGTCCGCTGAATCCTGACCTTGGGAAATCAGCCCGATCAAGAGTATCTGCCAGAAAAGCAGCTGCAGCCAGGGAACCATGATTCCCTATTGTATTCACCCCGGTTTCTTCAAGGGCTTTACCGATCGAAAGAGTATCATCAGGATATGGGGCCAGGGAATAATCTATTCCGCTAAACTGAGCTCGGGTAATCCTGGCCAGATCATGAGAGACAGCTCCGATGTTAATACCATGTTTCTCAATAAGGGAAATTAGCTGGTCGCGAGCATCTGCAAACGATTTGGAGTTTGCAAATACCCCTACTGCCAGATCAGCCGCTTCCACGGCAATGGAAAATTTGGCCCTGCTGCCATCATGGTATGCTGCGGGAAAAAAAGGACCCCCTGCGGGTACATTACCCAGGGCAGCAAAATAGAGATTCTTAAACCCGTTTTCATCCAGGGGTGCCAACTGGCAGATGATCTCACCGCAAGCCCGCACAGCTGCTAGGGATAATCCTTTTTCGGGGTGGGTCATTAAACCAGAGCAAAAAGTAATTTCGGTATTCCGGATCAGTTCTGGCACTATTGAGAAGCTTTCTGGTTTCTCAGGAAGAGCGGGCCCAAGGGATATATAATCAAATCCATTATCGATTAATACCTTTTCAAGATGGATGGCGAACTCAATGATCTGGTCGTCAGTCTGGCTGGCCAATAATATCGGGAAAGGCGGCGACGCGAAACGGACTGTTTGCAATTCCAAACCGGCTGCTTCGAAGCACCTGCGCGTTTCCCTGGCAAAGTTTCCAGTCCGGGATAAAAAATCATCCCCGAGAGGAATTCCGGGATCATCAAAATAAGTAACTGAACGAATTTTCATTTTAACACCGAGCTTAGTGGGTTCTAGATACCTTTTTCTTCTGTGATGTCCTCTGGTTGAGCCTGTTCTTTCCGATATTGTTCCCTGATATCATCGATAGATTGGTACTTATTTCGGCCATTCTTTACAAACCAGTAAAGCCAGCCATTGGCAGGTTTTCCTCCCAGGATGTGTTTCGTGGTCTGGTGAATAGAGCCTTCAAAATCAGCCAATACCAAAATCCCGTTAGGCTTTACGGCAGCAATGTTTTCAGGGTCCTGATTGAAATAAAGCTTTTGCCCTGGTTTAATATACCCTGACTCTACCAGTCGTGAGAACGGGACCCTTGGAGCAAGCCTTTTATCATCTTTGATGTCAAAGATTTTTCCCTGATACTCTTCCGCCTTAATACCCTCAATTCTTTCCCGGGCGATGGGAATATAAACGGGATCTTTCTCTATCCCGATCCAATTCCGATGAAGAATTTTTGCTGCTGCCCCGGTTGTGCCAGTGCCGAAGAATGGATCGAGGATAACATCCTGTGGGTTTGTGGAGGACATGATGACCCGATACAGCAAAGCCAGAGGTTTTTGAGTTGAGTGGACCCGTTCGCCATTCAATCGGATGCGTTCTCCACCCTTGCAGATTGGCAGCTTCCAGGTACTGCGCATTTGTTTGCCATCGTTAAAAGTCTTCATGGCATGATAGTTGATGGTGTACTTGCTGGCGGATGATTTTTTAGCCCAAATCAGTGTTTCATGGGCGTTGGTAAAACGAACTCCCCTGAAGTTTGGCATAGGATTGGTTTTTTCCCAGATAATTTCATTGATAACCCAGAATCCGATGTCCTGAAGCAGTTTTCCCACCCGATATATATTGTGGTAAGTGCCGATTACCCAGATGGCGCCATCTGGTTTAAGAAGTCTGTGAGCAGCTTTTAACCAGGCATCGGTGAAATCATCATATGACTTGTAATCTTCAAATTTGTCCCAATCATCATCGACTCCATCCACTTTGCTGAAATCGGGCCTCCAGAGGTTTCCCTTGATCTGCATATTGTAGGGAGGATCGGCAAAAATCAAATCGATCGATTTTTCAGGCAGCCCTTCCATAACCTGAACGGCATCTCCGGAAAGTATCTGATTGAGGGGAAGATCGGATTTTGCCATAGGGATAATTCTATATAATAACGAAGTTTATTTACTGGCCAATGTCCGCTGCCGGCGAATTTCATACAGGAATACCGCACCGGCTGCGGCCGCGTTGATGGATTCGGATTTAGCACTCATGGGAATATGGAGGACCTTACTCGCAAACTCGCGGGCGATTATTCCCGGACCATGAGCTTCTCCACCAATAATGATTGCAACAGGTTCTGTCAGATCAGGCTGCCAGAGATTAAGGCCTTGATCCATATCGGCGAGATAAACTGTCAGATCCCGGGTTATTTCTTTGATTTCAGACCAGGATGCGGATTTTACAGGCAGGTGGAATTGAGCTCCCATGGCAGCCCGGACCACTTTTGGGGAAAAAGGATCCACTGTTCCCGGCGGCAAGAGTACACCATCTACTCCTGCTGCAAGTGCTGTTCTCATTAATGTGCCCAGGTTTCCAGGGTCGCGGATCTCGTCTGTTATCAATAAAAAATCTGCTTCATCTGGTATGGGTAGGGAAATCAGCGGGTAAACTGCCAGAATGCCCTGGGGTGTTTCTGTATCGCTGGCCGAACTGAATACATTCGGAGCTGTGAGTTCACAGTTCACACCCCCGGATTCAAATTCTTTAACAAGGGAAAGACCTCGTTGATCCAGGTCAGCTGTATAAAGCAGCAGTTCAGGTGTAAAAGGTGAATTAAAAGCTACTTCCAGAAGCCGGATACCTTCAAGGACAAAGGCTCCCTGTTTTTTGCGTGCTTTTGTTTGGGTGAGCAGCTGCCGCACCAGTTTAATTTTAGGATTTTGGGTCGATGTGATCATGAAACCTTTGTTTATTGCTGAATAAAACCACTGTTGTACGGAGGACCCGTCAGAATCGATTGTAGCATTAAATAGAAAAGGACAGGTTTCCCTGTCCTTTATCATTGGCTACGAAACAGCTATTTTACAGCTGCTTTGGCTTTTTCAACTACCTGGGTAAAAGCTTCGGGATGCCGAACAGCCATATCGGCCAGGATTTTGCGATTCAGGTTGATTTTGGCCTCTTTTAGACCATAGATCAACCGGCTGTAAGGAAGTCCATTCAACCTTGAAGCAGCGTTAATCCTGGTGATCCAGAGCCGGCGGAGATCCCGCTTCCTTGTTCGGCGGTCCCGGTATTCATACCAGAGGCTTTTCAGCATGGCTTCGTTCGCCCTGCGGTAAAGTCGGCTTCTAGTGCCGTATTTACCCTTGGCCATGCGAATGATTTTTTTGTGCCGTCGCCGGCGGTTTGTACCTGTTCTTACTCGTGCCATTCTAAACACTCCTGCAGTCCCCTGGGCGCCGGTTGCTCATAATCGGCGAGCACCTGTTGCCGCACCCAGCAGCTGCGATACTAAACTCCAACCGGGTTAATATTGTTTTTAGATCTTCATTTATCCACAAAGGGAAGGCGGTTTTGGTTGGATGAAAACCACCTCTTCACCTCCGCGAAATATAAAATAAGGAAGTACTATTCTTTCATAGGGGCTAATACCATCAACATGGAATAGCCTTCCCGGGAAGGTCTTTGCTCCACAATACCAATGTCACTTAATTCTTGGGCGATATCTTCCAGCATTTTCAGGGCGATTTCCGGATAATGCGCTTCCCGACCCCGGAATTGAACCCGGACATTGACTTTTTTGTTGCTCTCAAGCCATTTTCGTGCGGCGCGAACTTTAAAACCAGTGTGGTGTTCTGTGGTTTTAGGCCTGAGGCGAATTTCCTTTACCTCGACATTTTTTTGTGCCTTGCGGGCTTTTTGACGCTTTTTTTCCTGTTCGTAGAGGAATTTTCCCAGATCCATCACCTTGCAAACAGGTGGATTGGCATTGGGTGATATCTCTACCAGGTCCAGGTCAGCTTCCCTGGCTATGGTCAGGGCTTCTTCTGTTGATATTACGCCGATGTTTTCCCCAGAGGAGTCAATCAGGCGAACCTCACGTGCCCTGATACGATCATTTGCCCAGTATTTAATTTGTCCTATTGTGCTCTCCTTTTCTGCTTATTTCAGAATTCGATAATACCATAGATAAGGGAATACCGTCAACGAGCAAAGGGGGCAGAAATGGCAATTAGCAACAATATCTGCCCCTGATTATCAAATCTGGTCGTGATTGGCAATCTCTTCCCCCATTCGGACGATCAAATCGTCGACGCTGAGTGGATCAAGTTGAACTCCTGACCGCAGGCGGGGAGCCACGGTGCCGGCTTCTTGCTCCCGGTCGCCAACAACCAGCATATAAGGTATTTTCTGTTTTTCCGCGTCACGTATTTTCGCGCCCATGCGATCACTGCTGTCGTAAATTTTGACCCGGATTCCTGCGGATCGAAGTTTTTCAGCCGCTTCATTCACATATTCCAAATTTCTGTCCGTGATTGGGATCAGGACAGCCTGGGTGGGTGCCAGCCAGAGCGGGAAAAGCCCCGCCGTAATGCTCAACCAGGACACCAATAAATCGCTCCATGGATCCCAGCAGCGCCCGGTGGATCATATAAGGCCTGTGCTGTTTTCCATCCTCGGCAATATAGTTCAAATCAAAACGATCTGGAAGATTGAAATCAAATTGGATCGTGCTTAACTGCCATTCTCGATCCAGGGCATCAATCATCTTTAGATCGATTTTCGGGCCGTAAAAAGCAGCTCCTCCCTCGTCGACATCATATTCCAATCCCGCTCGTTCCAGGGCGCCCCGAAGTGCTTCTGTGGCATCATCCCAGCGGTCGACTTCCCCGGGGGATTTGTCAGGGTCCCTGGTTGCCAGGTAGGCATGGAAATCCTTAATTCCAAAACCGCGCAGGATATGCAGGCAGAAATTCAGCACCCGGTCAATCTCTTCCGGCATTTGTTCTGGAGTGCAGAAGATATGGGCATCGTCCTGTGTAAAGCCGCGCACCCGCATCATGCCATGAAGCACACCGCTGCGTTCGTAGCGGTAAACCGTTCCCCATTCAGCCCAGCGCAGAGGAAGTTCCCGGTAACTGTGCAAAGAATTCTTGTAGATCATGATGTGGAACGGACAGTTCATTGGTTTCAGATAATAGGATTCCTGATCGATATCCAAAGGGGAGTACATAAGATCTTCATACCAGGCCAGGTGTCCGCTTGTTTCCCAAAGATTGGCTTTTCCAATATGGGGTGAATACACAAACTCATAGCCATTTTTAAGATGCTCTTCCTTGCAATACTGTTCAGCTTTGTATCTTACGTAAGCGCCATTGGGATGCCAGAGCACTAAGCCGCTGCCAACATCAGGGTTTGTGCTGTATAGATCCAGATCTTTACCAAGGCGGCGGTGATCGCGCTTTTTGGCTTCTTCCAATTTCTCGAGATAAGCCTCGAGTTCTTTTTCAGTTTCCCAGGCGGTTCCATAGATCCGCTGTAGCATGTCATTGCGCTCGTCTCCCCGCCAGTAAGCCCCGGCAACATTAAGCAGTTTAAAAGCTTTGGGATTGATGACTTTGGTGTTCTTAACGTGAGGTCCCCGGCAGAGATCCTCAAAATCATCATGAGTGTAGGTGGAAATCACTGTCTCTTCATCCAGCGGCTCTCCATACTCATCGACCCCGCCGGACTCAAGCCCGGCAATCAAGTCAATTTTGTAGGGCTGATCCTCGAATAACTTCCTGGCTTCATCGGCGGAGAGCTCTCTGCGGACAAACTCATGATCTTCCGCAAGGACCGCCTTCATTTTTTTCTCGATTTCTACCAGATCCTCAGGAGTTAAAGGCCGGGGAAGGTCAAAATCGTAGTAAAAACCATCCGCGATGGGAGGGCCAATGGCAATCTTGGCAGAGCCTTCGGGAAATAAATCCCGGACGGCCTGGGCCATGACATGGGCGGTTGAATGCCTGATCTTCCAAAGCTCAGATTCTAGATAATTTTTTTGTGCCATATTACACCTCCAAAAAAATAAAACTCCTGCCAACTGGGGCAAGAGTTTCTCACGGTTCCACCCAGATTTAAGTCCGTTCTTGACAGATCGAACTCATCTCATTGGGCCGGTAACGGGGCCAAACGTGTCGCCTTATTCTCTGGTGTGATTTCAGGTCTCCGCTCGCGGGGGGTTTTCGGGGATAATACCTCAAGAAAGCTCTCAGTCAATAGCTTTCATTCCCTGTTGAGGATTTTTTCTCCTACTCGTCCCGGTCATCGCGTTTGAGTAATTGCTGGATATTATAGCGGTTTTTGCCAGAAAATCAAGCTGGGGCGGGTTTATCCACCCATTTCCTCCAGATAGTTTTTAATTCCAGGGATCGTGGTCAGTTTTTCATAAAAGAAGTTGTTAACGATATTTATCACTTCATCCCGGGCAGCGGAGACTGTCTGCGGCAGATTATGTCCTTGTTGTTGATCTTCCAGGGCATCTCTTAATCTCAGCAGATGTTTGACAACCAGGGCTTCATCATCACCCTCGAGGGTTCGGACTACCTCCAGAATTAACTGATCCGCCTGGGATTGAACAGTTTCTGGCGAAATGCTCGAATCAGGATGACAGCATTCTTCCATGGTGCGAATTAAAGCCCAGACCTGGTACAACATCGAGGCGGGTTCGTCAAATAATTCCCGGATCAATGCGGCTTCATTGTAGCGGCCAGTTAATCGGAAGATGTTGTATATCCTTTTGGCAGCTTTCCCGTAATTGATATCCTTGGTGATGTACTTGTTGACTTCTTTTTCCAGCTGTTCCACATATTGATCGAGGGCGTTGGCAGAGACGTGCTGAGATATTTTGGAAAAGATCGGGATCGATTCGCTGTCCAAATAAATTTCCTGAAAATAAGGATCCAAAAATCCATCCAGGGGGGTAATTGACCCATCGGGGGCTTCCCAGGTGACATCAAGCATATTGCTGGCATTAACCAGTTCATTGCGAATTGGGTCAGCAACTACCCAATCCAGTTTTACCCAACCAGGATCATTGGCTACTACGTTCCAATCCAGAATAAGCTGGGAGCCATCAGGAGCAACACACTTGATATGCGCATCCTGGATTTGATCGGGAGTCCAGCTGATAGATCCTCCTGCTGGATATGATTTGCCATCCAGAATAACCTCCTGGGGATATGACCCAAATCGGACTTCCATTAATTGATAAGATGGGCCAGAGCTGGTTTTGAGGGCTTTGTCCTTGATGATTTCAGCTAAAATTTGACAGGCTCCTTGTCTGGTATCAGAAATGATATTTACCCGTTCAAAATAATCCGCATCTCCCGGGTAGGTTTGAATCTTGGATTGGGCAGCTGATCCGGACAGAGCCAGGGCAGTTTCTACCTTTCCCGGGATATCCAGGAATTCAACCAGCTTGCCCAATTTCCTGAAATGGGACAAATCATCTGGGCTGAAATCAAGCATGGATACTTTATGGCCAAATACGCCTGTCCGCTCATCAAATACCACATCCCCTTCCCCCTTGGAGCTGGTGATAGCGGTCAACCATTGCTCGAGGGCTGTTTCATCCAGATCAATGCCCAGGCGCTCAGCTGATTTTTTGATTCGTTCCAGATCTTGGTCCGTTGTAGAATTATTTGCTGGCATAATATTTTTTTACCTTCTTCTAAAGCCCTGATTAATGGAGCAATAACAAATAGCTCCGGCACAACTAACAGTTGTTTAGTTGTGCCGGGATGTTGTTCTGATCAAATAATCCAATGTTATTCTTGTGCTTGACACTCACCAATAAAGTAATCATATTCTGGACAAGTGGATCCATTGGAAAATGTACAAGTCCCCATGGCCTCACCGGCTCTGATATTCGAACCCTGCCGTTGGCAGAAGGTCCATTCAATGGAGCAGCCACCTGCCAGGAATTCCCATTCTTCACATTCTTTTCCATCCGGAAAAATACAGATTCCCTCGGTGCCATCCTCTGTATCCCTCAGTTCCAGTTCATATCCCATTTCCTGGCAATAGAATGATGCCGGGTTGGGAATGCCGATAAAAGCATCTTCCACTCCTTCTGTAAATTGTGTTGGAGTCGGGTTAGCTTTAACTGAGTTACACGCTGTTAATATCAAGATTAACATAGTGACTAAAACTATTACAATCGATTTTTTATGCATTAGGGACTCCAAATGTAAGTTTGTGTGTTGGTTTTATTTTTTATACCACAATCCTGAGACCAATGATCTAAAGACTTCAACTTCCATCCGTTTTTAGGGCTGCCTGGGAAGGAAAATGATGTTCAGATTGACAATCTAACACAACCTGGGCGCGAAACGATATTTTTTGGACTGAAATAGCATTTTTTGCCTTACAGAACGGTAAACAGAAAGTGCAAACATTGACCCTCAAATCATGTAAAATCTAAGGACATTGTCCCTCAAACAAGTCCCCAAATATTGAAGACTGTAGTTATTAAGGACGAGAAGTTGATGGAAATTGATTTTCGATGGAAGTTGATCGATCAGATAGCAGCATCAGTCCTGATATTGGATCAATTTGGAATGGTCCAGTATCTTAACGATGATGCGCGAAATGTACTGGGTATTGATAACGCCGACAACATAGGGGACCTGGATTTTTTCCAATATCTCAATAAGAATGATCAAATATTATTTGATATGTCCCTTCAGGAGGTGTCTGAAGGCTTAGCCATTCAGAACCTGAGTGTTATCCTGAATCTTCAGAATGGACCCGATATTCCTATATCCCTTTCGGGAACAATCCTTGATCAACCTGGTGATAATTTCAGATCCATTTGGACTTTACATACAGAGCAAACCAGCCCCACAAAGCCCCCGGATGAAGCCAGCCAGAAAAAACTGGAAGACATGCAGTGGCTGGCAGACCAGGGAAGAATTCTCCTGTCACTCAGTGACCGGTCTGAAATTCTTGATCAAGCCAGCCAGGCATTACAGGAAAAACTGGGGGACTGTTATCTAATTTCCTTGACTAAGCTGGATGAATCAAACCTTCAGTTGGAAGGTATCTATGGCATTGAAAACAGTCTGCTGAGGAAAGTTTGGAAATTGATCGGGGGAGATTTCCACAATAAAGTATTTCCGATAGATGAGCGATTCCGGGAAACCTATGGAAAAAGGAAATTGCATAAACACCCTGGAGGTTTAGAAAAATTCGCAAACAGCCAGGTTCCGGAAAATATCAGCAAAAGACTGTCCCAACTGGTTGGATTAAAAGATATTTATGTGATTGGACTGGAAGGCAATCAAGAGGTTTTAGGTTGTTTTTATATCTTTACATTGGATAACAATATCACCATGAACGATGAATTGGTGGAATCGTTTGCTTTCCAGGTTGCTTTGGCTTTAGAGAAAGCCAAATACGCCAGGGAATTGGAGATAAGCGAAGATCAATTCCAAACCATATTCGAATATGCTCCGGATGGGTATTATTTAAGTGACCTGCGGGGAAATTTCTTAAATGGAAATATTGCAGCGGAAAAAATTACTGGCTATGATAGAGAAGAGCTAATCGGTAAGAATTTCCTTAATATTGGTTTGCTCTCAAAGAAACAAATTCCCCTTGTAGGAAAACTATTAGCACAAGGTATCCTTGGAAAACCGACTGGACCAGATGTGTTTGTTCTCACACGCAAAGATGGTACGTTGATAGATACTGAAATTTCAACATACCCTGTGAAGATGGGAGACAAATCCGTTGTGCTTGGAATTGCCAGGGACATCACCTATCGCAAAAAATCCGAAAAAAATCTTAACATCGCTCATGACACATTAACCCGTGTGTTAGAGGGAATAGACGCCCATGTTTACGTGGCGGATTTGGAAACTTACGAAATCCTTTATATGAATAAGAGGATGATCGAGGATTATGGGGGAAATTTTGAGGGTGAGGTCTGTTATGAGATCTTCAGAGGGATAGGGGAGATTTGTTCTGATTGCAGTAACCGCCACCTGGTTGATAAGAATGGAAACCCTGATGATGTCTATGTTTGGGAAGGCCAAAATAAAAAAAACCTGAAATATTATCGAAATTATGACCGGGCTGTCCATTGGACTGACCAACGTCTGGTTCGATTGCAGATTGCGGTTGACATTACAGATAATGTGCAGGAAGCCAAAACGCTGGAATTGGTCCAGGAACGGTACCGCAGATTATTTGAGACATCCCATAATGCCTTAATGACTTTGTCTCCGCCAGACTGGAATTTTACTTCTGGAAACCCTGCCCTGGTTGAAATGTTTAGATTAAACGATGAAAAGCAGTTTTTGGAGTATAAACCCTGGCAGCTTTCTCCTGAATATCAAATTGACGGTGAAGCGTCAAAAGATAAAGCCAAGGCGATGATCCAGATCGCTATTGAAGAAGGCTCTAATTTCTTTCACTGGACCCATAAAAAGGCTGATGGAAAAGAATTCCCTGCAACAGTTCAATTGACCAGGGTTGATCTAGAAGATGAATTCTTCTTGCAAGCCACAGTCCGTGATATTACAGAACAGGTGCGCACGGAAAAATTCTTGCAGCAAAAAATGGATGACCTGGCTCTAATTAATACTCTAAACGTGCTTGCAAATCAGGGACAGGGGTTGAAACAAATATTCTCGCATTTAGCAGCTCAAAATAAGCGACTTTTTAATAGTATAAACTCAACTATTTATCTACTAAACGAGCAGGAAAGCCATTTGCGTTTCGACATTCTCGGGATAGACCAAACCCTCAGGGAGCAAATCGAGAAGTTGATCGGGGTGAAAATACCAGATCAACTTGAATTTCCTCTGAAAGATAAGAGCGTCTACACGGATTTATATTATTCGGGCAAGGCACGGATCTTTACAGACCCCAATGTTATTCATGGGTTGATAAAAGATGTTATGGGTTCTGATTTCGTGCCTGAAAATATCAATAAAGCTATTAATAAAATCATTTCCCAATTATTACAACTCACTGGAATCCAATCAATATTGGCGGTGCCTTTAATAATAGAAGACAAAACCATTGGACATATAGAGATGTCCAGTTCCGATATTTATACAGAAGATGATAAAGAACGTTTCGTTGCTATTGCCGAACAATTGAGCGGAATAATCCACCGGATCCAGGCAGTCCAGGATCGAGAGACCAATATCGGTGAACTGGAGCTGATCCATAAAACTATTGGAGAAGGCAGCAGATTTGATGATGTAGATAAAACTTGCCAACATATGGCAGATATGATCCGGGAAGTTAACCCTGAAGCAATGGTGATGGTTTCTTTATATGATCCCGAAGTGAATGCAATACGTATTCGGGCATTAGTGGGCTTGGGCAGGTTATCTGCCCAGCTTATGAACTTATTTGGGATCGATCCATCAGAAATCCAGATAGATGTGACCGCCAATGTTGTTGACAGTGATCTTGAGTCTCTCTACACTACCGGGAAATTAGAATTGATTCCTAATGGCCTGTTTGATTTGACCCGGGGTACTTTTTCCAAACAAGTTTGTAAGTCAGCGGAACGGTTGTTAGGAATTAGCGAGATATATATAGCGGGATTTGGTTTGGGCGAGAAATCAATAGGTGGTTTGATAATAGCTGGCAAGCATGGCGCTCCAATTAAACATCAAGCTGCAATTGAAACTATAGTAAATCATTTTGCGGTTATCTTTGAACGCCGATTAAATCAGAAAGAGGTCATGCAAAGGAAAGAACAACTTGAAGCATTAAGAGATGTTGAGCTTGATATTGTCAGCGAACTAGATATTGGACCCCTGCTCCAATCCATTGCAGAAAAAGCGACATCTATTGTCAATGCAGCTGCTGGTGGTTTCAGTATATATAATCCCGAGAGAAAGGTGCTTGAATACACAGCACACACTGGGTTTAGGGATTTACCGGATAATACTGATGTATATCCCGGTGAAGGCCTCATCGGAAGAGTTTGGGAAACCAAAGAAACGATGACAATTAGTAATTATAAGGAATGGGAAGGCAGACTTGAAAATTGGGCATCGCTGACCAATTATTACCTGGCCGGAATTCCTGTTATCTGGGGTGATGAAATCCTGGGTGTGTTGGATATCACCCTGGACCTGGGCCAAACTCTTTCTCCCAGTCAGATATCTATGCTGGAATTATTTGCTACCCAGGCAGCGATCGCACTCAAGAATGCTCGCCTATTCAGTGAAGAAAAACTTCGCAGAACCGAAGCTGATACGTTAAGAGAAGTAGGAGTGTATATCAACCAGATGGTGGATCAGCCGGGATTATTGGATATGATTTTGTCTTCCCTGCAGAAAGTTGTCCCCTACAGCAGTGCCTCAATCCAGTTGGTAAATGGAGCCGAGATTGTGGTTGAGGCTTACCAGGGTCAACACCCCCGTGAGGATATTGTTGGAACTGCATACAAGATTTCGGAAAATGAAGCCGCAATTCAGATTCTTGTCGAAGGCAAGAATCTCGTTCTTGACAATGAAGCTGATGTCAATATGTTATTGGAGGGACCCAATCTGGGAGGAATTAATTCCTGGCTGGCGGTTCCCATTGAAAGCAAGGGAAACAGGATTGGCATCTTGGCCCTTGATCATATCTCGCCGGATCAATACTCTCCGAGGGATGCTGACCTGGTTAAAGATTTTGCCGCCCAGGCAGTGGTTGCCATTGAGAACCACCACCTCTTTGGCGAAATTAGGCGCAGGAACAGTGAAATTGAAGCTGTCTATGCTTCAGCGTTATCCTTAACAAAAGAACTCCAGCCTGAGGTATTATTTGAAGATCTTTATCAGCAAATAGAACCGTTATTCGCGCCCGACGCCTTTATATTGGCAACCTTCGACCAGAACTTAGATATGATCAAGGTAGCTTATGCCACCGAGGTCGGGACCAGGCAGCCCCAGGCTGAAGGAATGCTGATATCTCCAAACGAAAAGAATTCCTTGTTAAGCTGGATTGTCCGTAAAAAATCACCTCTTTTGATTGGCAACGTAGAGACAGATACTCTTCCGATACAACCGCAACAATCTGGACAGGTTATCCGCTCCTGGTTGGGTGTGCCCCTCCTGGTGGGAGATAGAATTTGCGGTGCACTGGTAGTGCAATCTTATCAAGCCCAGGCTTACACCCGGGATCACCAGCGGTTACTTCAATTATTGGGAAATCAGGTAGCAATTGCTCTTGAAAACAGTCGTTTATTTGAAGATTCCCGCCGAAGGTTGTCCAGATTAACTTCTTTGCATGAAATTGACCAGGCCATCTCGGGCAGTATTGATCTGAAAATGACCATGGATGTGCTGGTTGGTCATCTGATTCATACTTTGGAAGTCGATGCGGCTTGCGTGCTGGCATACAATTCATCGTCCCTAACCCTTGAATATATAGACGCTAAAGGATTCCGGACATCATCTTTGCAGCACACATCCCTGAAACTTGGGAATGGTCTGGCCGGGAAAGCGGCATTGGAAAGGAGCCTGGTATATTTCCCTGACTTGAACGCCCAGGACACCAGCTTCCAGCAATCTCCCCAGTTCGGCAAGGAAGAATTTGTAACTTATATCGCTCAACCGCTGATTGCAAAAGGTGAGCTGGTTGGTGTGTTGGAAGTATTCCACCGGGAAAAATTATCCCCCAACCCAGAATGGTTCAAATTCCTGGATTCCCTTTCAAGGACTGCAGCAATTGCCATTGACAGGTTAAATCTTTTTGATGAGTTGACAAGATCTAATATTGAACTTAAATTGGCCTATGATGCTACTATTGAAGGATGGGCCAGGGCTATTGAATTACGTGATGGGGATACCGAGGGTCACAGCAGGAGAGTGGAAGCCCTGACATTGAATCTGGCCCGCACGATGGGTGTTTCAAGTGATGAATTGCTCCACATGCGCCGGGGTGCGATGCTGCATGATATTGGCAAAATAGCCATTCCAGATGGCATTTTGTTAAAAACCGGAAAATTGACAGACGAAGAATGGCTGGTTATGAAAAGACATCCCACTCTGGCCTACGATATGCTGTCTAAGATTGATTACCTGAAACCGGCTCTGGACATTCCCCTAAACCACCATGAACGCTGGGATGGCTCTGGTTACCCCCAGGGGTTGGCTGGAGAAGATATACCCATCCAGGCTCGAATTTTCGCTGTGGTTGATGTTTGGGATGCCCTGCAATCAGATCGTCCCTATCGGGAAGCCTGGTCAGAAGAGAAGACTATCAGCTACCTGAAAGAAAAATCGGGCAGTGAGTTTGACCCCCGGGTTGTAGATGCGTTCTTGAGGTTGCTCGGGAAAGATTAATGCCCGGCCCGCTAAGCTTTCTGTTCATGATTATCTGATTTTCCTCGATTGTGAATGAAAAAAGGGAATAATTAATATTGAACTCCAGGAGAATTAAATCCCTGGAGTTCTTTGTTTAGCGCGTTCCCTCGATCAAGCCCAACCTGAAAAACTCAAAATTGATTTGGGTCTTGACAAGGGTATACAATATGCTATGATATGAGCATTACCCGATATAATGGGTAACCCGAATAAGTAATAAAGAGGAGTAATGATGCCCAGCCCAGATGCCATAGTCATGCCAGAAGTGACCACAGTGGAAGTTCGGCTTGATCAGGTTCAGACCATTATCAACAGCATGGTGCTGTTGTCCAGAAGTGAAGATCTGTCCGGATTAAATCCCTGGATCTATGAAACAACTGCTGCTTTGTCGCCGGAACAGAAAGCGAAACATAACCTGGTGGTAATTGGTTTTCATTACGCAGTTGTTCCGATCCGGTACTGGAAAGATTTTCCAACTTATCTGAATCATCTGGGAAAATGCGACCCGATTTCACTACGGGACAAGGTGTTGGACTTTTATCTGGAATTTGATTATTGTAAAGAGGTAGAAAAGAAAATTGAAGCAACAAGGGAAACTTTGCTGGGAGATGTGGATTTTTTCCTGGAGTATTTGATAAGTAAATTTGGGGCCGAATATGTAGATCCGGAAGTGGAAAGCAAGGCATTTGAATTATTAAATGCCCCAGTTGAAATGCAGAAGACCATAATTTCCCATCTGGAATTTATGTGGGAAGAATTTTATCAAGCTGAGTGGGTCAAGATCAGCCCCATGTTATCAGACGCAGTGATGGCATTTGAGGAAATTGATTTCAGTACTATGAGCAGGGATGAAGCAGCAAAGTATATTACAGGACAAGAGGTCAGTCCGGATTTCTGGGAAAGGACCAATCAGGATGCAAATCACCTGATATTTGTACCCAGCGCGCATAATGGACCATACCTGGGACAATTTCAATACAAAAACGCCCAGGGATTGATCTTTGGAGCCCGGCTTCCTAAAGATACTGAAGTAGATGCGCCGGATTTGAGCAGGAATGAAATCACAATCAGGCTCAGCGCATTAGCAGATGATGTCCGGCTTCATATTTTGAAGTTGATTGCCGAAGAAGGAGAATTGCGATCACAGGAGATTATGGATAGATTGGATCTGAGCCAGTCCGCGGCTTCCCGGCACCTGAAACAATTGAGTGCTACAGGATACCTGATTGGAAGGCGCTGCTCGGGAGCAAAATGTTATACCCTGAACACAGATCTGATCCAGGACACATTGCGGGCAGTATCAGCATTTTTATTATGTGAATAGAAATGATTTGGAGGTGGAGCATGGAGAGATCACACTAAACAAGACCTGATCAACCTATCAATACTTGAAAATTTGTAAAAACAGAAAGCTAATAGGAGAAATAACATGATTACCTGGAAAACTTATTACGTAGAGACTCAAAGACGGCAAGACGAAATAGATCAGGCCGCACATAACCGCCTGGTGGGTTCCGTTACAGTTGACTGCGAAACAGGATTGACCAAGCTAAGCATCAGGATGTTGGATATTGTGGGTTCTAAACTGGTTCAATGGGGAAGCCAATTACAGTGCCGTTGTGCTGAATTGTCCCTGTCCAGCCCAAAACGCGCGATCTAATGAAGGCCGCAAAGATAAAACAAATTCATCCTCTTAGTTAAAACCGGAGCCAGCCCCAAGCTGCTCCGGTTTTTTATTTAAATGTATAGGGACCGGATCCCTTTTGGGATCCGGTCCCTATTTTCTTGAACCTCAGTTTAGCCTACTTTGTTTTCTTTACTGGAGCAGCTGCTTTTTCTTTCTTTTCAGGTTTTGTTTTCTTGACCGGTTTTTCAGTTTTGATCCCACTCTGGGTCAGGACATATATGATCATTAATCCCAGGCCAAACGCCAGGGGCAGCAAACCTACCAGGAACAGGATCCAAATATTATTCCAGGCAAAAGGGGTCATAACCATGATCAAAATCAATCCTGTGATACTGAAGATCATACCCCAGCGTTGGACAGAAAAACCCTTATTGTCCGGAGTATCTTTGAGCAGCAGCCCTTTTTCTGCCAGGACCATAGTTTCTTTATGCTGCAAATAACGAGTATAGGCTGCAAATCCAAAAACCACTGCGAAAACCACTACAGACCCAATGATTGTAAAAACGATATTCATATGTAATCCTCCCCAGATTTACCTAGTTACCTACCGGTTCAGCATATCGAAGGAAATATCACCGCTGTTCGTAGTGGCAGTCAACTCAGCTCCTCCGTCGTTTAATGTGCCCCGCCAATGATCATGTTTGACACCCCCTTCAAGGGTGATGGGAAACTCGGTCTTTAATTTTCCGAAATCAGTTTCCAGGTCGAAGGTTATGGCAGTGTCTTTGGGTAGATGCAGGCTGATATCGCCAAAGTCTGTCACCAGGCTGTGAGGCCCCATGCCTAATGGACCTGTGTAATCTACTGAGCCGCTGTTGGTATAGAGATCGATTGTCGCTGGTTGGGTGGAGGTTACATTGATATCTCCAAAATCGCTGGATGCTTTTATGATTCCTCCCACCACGACGAGAGTGATCTTGCCACTGCTGGTATCCACATCATAGATATCTGCAGTTGTCTTTTCCAGCTCAATATCGCCGAAATTAGTTTGAACTATCAGATTGCTTTCAACAACAACATTGGATACCAGGATCTTACCGTTGTTAGCAATCATGCTCAGGACATCTGTAGAACCTTTGGTAAATACAAGTTTTCCGAAATCGCTGGATAAGATGATATTCTTATCAGCATTAACATCATTTAGAATGACTGATCCGCTGTTGGAGTGGATAACAACAGATGCCGTCTGAGACTTTGAGAGAGAGATCTCGCCAAAGTCTGAAGACAAGTCTATATTGATATCTTCTCCGTTGATGCCTGTGGCCGTGATGTCCCCGCTGTTGCTCTTGGCTTCCAGGTTGCCCTGAATGCCGGAGAGATCCATATTGCCAAAATCTGTTGAGACTATTGTGTCGCTAAAATTTCCGGTCAGGCTGATATCGCCAAAATTGGTCTCGGCCTTGATCATGAAACCTTCTGGAACCGAAATGATAAAATCAACGGTATCAGTTTGTTGGGGACCGACAAAGAACATGGTTGGATCCCGCCGATATTTAATGACGATTTTGTTTCCAGCCTGGGAAACTGTTATCGATATATCCTCGAGTTCCGATTGAGCCTTTGATTTGCTCGATTGCCAGGCGGTTTTATGTGCGGTTACCAGGATCTCATCGGTTTGGGTTGTTTCAATAATTATGTCGCCCCCGCTGGAATCAAGCACAACTTCAATTATTTCCCCGGCTTCAAATTGCCATTCTTCTTCTGACTCGGCAGAGAATAAGTCAGGATTGCTCAAGCGGAACCCAAAAGCTCCCAGATTTGTCTCGGTTACCCCCTGCCAGACAACTGTGACAATTGCAGTCAGGACAATAATTTCGGCTACAATCAAGATGCTGAAAAAGAACCATTTATTTTTCATACAATCCTCCAAGGTAGATTTCACTCATTTAGACCAGGCTGGACCCAATAAGTTTCATTAACTTGGCAGAGAGCTATTGATTTGTCCATCGTGAAACTTTTTTTCTTGATTTCGGTCTAAAGGGTACGAGACTAATTATTGAATGTAGCGGCAGAACGAGATCTTGTGCGGAGAGCACAGGAAGGTGATAACGGAGCCTTTTCAGAATTGGTCCTGTCACATCAACAATTTGCCTACAATGTGGCTCTGCGGGCGGTGAATAACAACCAGGATGCGGAGGACATTGTCCAGGAAGCGTTTGTAAGAGCCTGGAGATCCCTCTCGCGTTTCAGGCTGGAAGCTCGATTCAAAACCTGGATGTACCGGATTGTAATGAATCTCTGTTATAACCAGCTGCCCCGGTTAAGAAGAGAACCGGAAATGCTGGATGAGGATCAGGAAGGTAAGTGGAATACTGACAATGGGAAAATGGGAGATCCAGTGAGCAGCCTGGAGAGTAAAGAGATCCTGGATTTAGTACAGCGCCAGATCCAGAATCTTCCAGGAAAATACCAGATCATGCTTTTACTGCGTATCCAGGAAAACTGCAGTTATGCCGAGATCTCCGAAATCATGGATTTACCGCTGGGGACCGTTAAAACCGGCCTGTTCAGAGCCCGGAAGCGCCTGAAGGAAGCTGTCACCCAGGTTCAAGAGGAGAAGGTGAAATTATGATTAAGAAAGAAGATTTCCTTGATCGCCTTGTAGATCAGGCAGTCAGGGAATACCCCCTTGACCCTGTTCCCCCGGGTTTATATGAGCAAGTCATGGTCCGGGTCGAAAGGGGTATGCTCAGGCCGGGACTAAAATTCTCCTGGGTTGATCTATCACTCTCTGCCCTGCTGGCCGGATTCATTGGAATCTTCCTGGAGCTGATTCAAAGTTTCTCGATCTCCCTATTGGTCTGCCTGGATGAGAGTAGAACTTCTGTTATTCTGGCAGGATATGAAAATGTTTTTCCTGCAAAATCAGACCGAACTCCTGGCGGGACTGATCAGTATCACAACAGTGGTGATCTTGTTCTTTATTCTGGCAGGTGTCTACCGGCGACAGATCCTTTACGAGAAACGATTGCCAGTCTAATGGTGGTAATCAGTTAGTTACCTCAAAAACCGCTCTATCTGAGCGGTTTTTAATTGGTTTACTGAGTATGCACCTCCTGATAGTTATGGTATATTCAAAGAGTTAATATCAAAAGCAAATCACAAAAACGCTAAGGAAAATTAAATGGACTCAACCGCAACCATCATCATCTCCATCGCGTTGGTATTTTATTCGATTGGGGTGTGGAGTGAACGCATCCAGGGTCGATTAAAACCCTGGCACCTGGTCTTTTTTATTCTGGGATTGATCTGTGATACCTGGGGAACCGGATTGATGCTTGATTTCGCAGGGGG
>PVMK01183001.1_pt1 | contig 63344 bp, 57 predicted proteins | sample 1853481 | NCBI WGS metagenome assembly PVMK01 (sample SAMN08533507, study PRJNA380276) | Marine sediment metagenome, whole genome shotgun sequencing project.
CGCCACCTGGACCCTTCTCATGCCGAGGAGGCTAGACCCGGTTCACGAGTCTTCGGCCTCGGGCTCCACCTCGGGGTCGGGGAACTCCACATGGTGAGCAACGACCTCGAGACGGCTTCTCCGTCCCTCCGACCCCGACCAGAAGCGACGCTGGACGGTGGCTGCAATCCACACTCGATCGCCGCGATCGACGGTTTCATCGTCGAAATCGGCCGGCGGATCCCACTCGACGACAGGGACGACATCGACGCGCTTGCGAGGCTCGGTTGACCGAACCGTGACCAGATATCTTGCCAGGCGAGCGCCGCTGTCGAAGGTACGGATTTCGGGTGGCGCGGCGAGGGTGCCTGCGATGACTGCGAGATTGAGGTCCATGTTCCCTGCTCCTTCCGGTGTGTGGGAAGTGCGGGGATCGTCAACCTATCGCCTCGGTGTGACAGGAAGGAGTCGCGAGTCGCAAGTCACGAGTCGCCGGGGTGCCAGTTCCTCGGGTAGGCCTACCCGAGCACTCGAGTTGGAGGAGGCGGCCGGGCCCGAGGGTCGCCCGTCCTGCTGCGGTACGTCACTCTGGGGACGGCTCGACCGTCACGATCCAACGCCTTGGTTAGACGTGCTGGTCGATGAGAATCACGTTCCCATCGGGGTCGGTGACCTTGAAACTCGCAGGCCCAGTCGGTGTCTCGGCGGTTGTGTCTTCGGTAGGCACAAGGCCGCTCGCTGCAAGGGATGCGCGGAGTTCTCGAACGTCTGTGAACGCATTGGCAGGCCGCCCGAGACCCTCCCAGCCAGGGTTGAAGGTCAAGATGTTGGAGTCGAGCATGCCCTGGAACAGGCCAATCGCGTTCACACCGTTCGTCACAATTGTCCAAGTCTCGCCATCGCCTGCGACCATGGTGAATCCGAGCTTTTCGTAGAAATCTCGTGAGGCGGTCATGTCTTCGACGGCGAGGCTCACCGAGAATGTCCCTAGTTCCACTGCGCTTCCTTGTCGACCGGCGCTCAGTCTAAGGCGGAGCGGTGTGCGTCGATTTGCCAGCCTTGCGGAGTCGCCAGCCTGGCTTGCTCCAGTGGTACTTGCTACTTGCTACTTGCTCCCGCGATTTCTCGGTCGAGAGCATCGAGACCGGCAAACGATGGGTCGTTGAGGACGATGGCGTCTGCAATCCTGCGTGCAGTCTTGGTCTGCCCGGTCATCGCCGCCGCCCGTGCAGCCACATACCACACCCTCAGGTCGGCCTCGTGGGCGTTGGGTCCGACGCGGTCGGGACCGGTCAGATCCCATGCCTGCGCCGGTTTCCCCTGGTCGAGCAGGTAGGACCCGTAGACGACCTTGCCCTCTTTCCACACCGCAGGGTGCACATCGGCGTCGGGCAGGGCCTCCCATATCTTCTCGACGTCGCGGTCGCGACCAAGCGCCCGATGCACATCCATCTCGATGGGTAGGTGCTGTTGGTCACCGGCCATCCGCCGATAGGCACGAAGCTCCGCCAGGGCAGTGTCCCAGTCCCCGACTCGATAAGCGGCGAGGCCCAGTGTCTCGCGAACGGTGGCGTCTTGCGGGGCTAAATTCTTCGCCTCCCTGGCCTGCTTGACCGCAACGTGATACCGGCCATCGGCCATGGCTGCCGAGGCCTCCCCCAATGCCTCGAGAGCAGGTCCTACGCGGTCGCGCGGGGTAGTCCTCGCCAGGGCCTCGATGACCCAGTTGGGGAGGTTCACCGCTGCACCCTTGAGGTCACGGCGTCGCTTGCTCTCCACCGGTTTCTCGGCGGATCGGGGCCCCTTCGGGTTGTCCTTAGACCTCTGTCTCTGCTTGTCGCCGCTCATCTCATATCCCTCAAACGCGCTCGAACCGCCCCTCTGGCAGGGCGGTTCGAGCCTAATGGTGTTCGGCGGCGACCTACTCTCCCGGGACCCTACGGTCCAAGTACCATCGGCGCAGGCGGGCTTAACTTCCGTGTTCGGAATGGGAACGGGTGGGACCCCGCCGCCATGGCCACCGAAACTCTGTCAGCGCTCCTTGAGCACTCCATAGCGAGTACGAGTTGCCGTCGCGGTAATCAAAATCAAGCCCTCGGCCTATTAGTACCGGTCAGCTGCACGCATTGCTGCGCTTCCACTTCCGGCCTATCAACCTGGTGTTCTACCAGGGGCCTTACCCGGTTGATCCGGTGGGAGATCTGATCTCGGAGGCGGCTTCGCGCTTAGATGCTTTCAGCGCTTATCCGTTCCGTACGTAGCAAACCAGCCGTGCTCTTGGCAGAACAACTGGCACACCAGAGGTGCGTCCATCCCGGTCCTCTCGTACTAGGGACAGCTCTCCTCAAATCTCCTGCGCCTGCGACGGATAGGGACCGACAGTTTTGTTACTTCCGCTCCGATTGGAGCGGTGGCCAGGTCATTTCTGCCTGACTCTGCATGTCGCCATGCAGCTCGGACTGTATCTTCACCCACCGATTCCAGGTGGCTGTCTGGCGTACAGTCTCTGAGGGTTCTAGTTGCCTATGACGTCTGACAATTGCAACTTTCGACGGGTTCCGTCGAAGTTCATGGTGTAGGCAAGCTCCACCAATTCGATGAAGCCGGCCCGATCCATGTGTCGCCCGGCCGCCATGGCCGTGACGATGATTTCGAAGGTCTCGAAGGACCGACGTTTGTCAGACAGCAGCGGGTTGCGATGGAAGAATGGAATCACGCTGTCAAGGAGGTCGCAGCGGCGGCGTACTACGTACACCAGCGTGCGGTCTGCCGGTCTGCGCGCATCGTTTTCACGAATGCTGCCGCATCCCAGCGTCTCCTCGAACAGCTCGAGGACGTTGGCCCGTTCCGGGTTTTGACTCACCCGAAATTCCGGTACCAACTGGAACCCATGCCTCAGATCGGGTCGTCGTGTGACCCCAACCGAGAAGGTTCCTTCTCCATCTGCGAACCCAGCTAGGTAGGCCTCTAGCCTTCCCTGCTGATTGTCCGGATCACCTGTCGGATTTTCACTCCGCATGGGTCAACGGTATGACGACCGTGTGACAGATTCATGCGAAGTACCGCAGGATTCTTCCGGGTTTTCCAGCATATAGCCAGATTTTGAGACAGCAAACGGTCACTGTCTCACGACGTTCTAAACCCAGCTCGCGTGCCTCTTTAACGGGCGAACAGCCCGACCCTTGGGACCTGCTTCAGCCCCAGGATGAGACGAGCCGACATCGAGGTGCCAACCCCCGCCGTCGATATGGACTCTTGGGCGGGATAAGCCTGTTATCCCCGGGGTACCTTTTAGCCGTTGGCCTCGGCGCACCCACGTGCCGCCGAGGGATCACTAAGCCCTTCTTTCGAACCTGCTCGACTCGTAGGTCTCGCAGTCAAGCTCCCTTGTGCCTTTACACTCAACGCCTGATTGCCGACCAGGCTGAGGGAACCTTTGGGCGCCTCCGTTACACTTTAGGAGGCCACCACCCCAGTGAAACTGCCCACCAGACACTGTTCCCTGATCCGGATAACGGACCGAGGTTAGAAGACCATCATGCAAGGGGTGGTATTTCAAGGTTGACTCCACGCCGGCTAGCGCCGACGCTTCACAGTCTCCCACCTATCCTACACATCACATGACGAACTCCAATGTCAAGCTGCAGTAAAGGTCCCGGGGTCTTTCCGTCCTGTCGCGGGTAGTGAGCATCTTTACTCACATTGCAATTTCGCCGAGTCTCTGGTTGAGACAGTGCCCAAGTCGTTGCGCCATTCGTGCAGGTCGGAACTTCATCCGATTCCCGGGTTTCCCCGGGGGATAGACTATGCCTTCATCTCGCTCAGCTCGCGTTGTCATCTCCATCAAATCAAAGCGTCTTATGCCGCTGGGATTCACTATGAGAAACAATCTCCACGATTTCCGACAGTCCCCTTTGCATGAAGGTGGTCACCGCGTTCCCATGCGTCCGCACACGACATCGAAGAACTCGAAGTCGTGTCTGCTTGGCCGAGAGCATCGGCCACGCATGAAAGTGTGGGTTGACCCGGTCCCGTAGGACCGACAGGCTTCTCACTTCCCACTTCACGGTGCGATCGCCGGTATCCCGACGGATCGTGCCGCACTCCGAAGTAGGCCTGAGCCAGCCTGATCACCTCGCTGCGCTCCTCGTTCTGGCTGGCCGAACTGCTCGGCCGCACCTCCCAGCCGACACGCAACTTGCTGCGCGGCGACAAGGAGATTGAGAAGCATCCCTCTCCATCAAAGAATCCGGAGAGGTACGAAGGAATGTCGAGTGCTGTGCGAGAGCCCGCGTATTGCACGAGCGATAGATTTGTCATATCGACAGCATCACAGCTGCGTATGACAGATACCGGCACCTCGCCCCGAAGGGCTCAGTCGTTACGGGGTCATATCGCTGGTGTGCGACAGAGGACTTCCCACGGCATTACCCGTCGACTATCGCTCGATCCTTGATCCGAGCAGTCGGTGTGGGCTTCGCCGTTATGCGTGGGTTTGATAAGTGAGGTAACCCTCACTGACGGGCAATTCAATTACCCGACAAGGAATTTCGCTACCTTAGGACGGTTATAGTTACCGCCGCCGTTTACTGGGGCTTGATTTCACAGCTTCGCTCCGAAGAGCTAACCGATCCACTTGACCTTCCAGCACCGGGCAGGCGTCAGAGCGTATACAGCGTCTTGCGACTTCGCACGCTCCTGTGTTTTTAGTAAACAGTCGCTTGGGCCTGGTATCTGCAACCCCTTCGGGCTTCGGACGCGAAGTCCTACACCCTACGGGGGCGCTCCTTCTCCCGAAGTTACGGAGCCATTTTGCCGAATTCCTTAACCAGAGTTATCTCGCTCGCCTTAGTATTCTCTACTTGTCCACCTGTGTTGGTTTGGGGTACGGGTACTCCAGGAGCTCGCTAGAAGCTTTTCTAGGCGGCATGGGCGTTCAGCAGCTTCGCCTCTTTCGGCTCGGCATCGCGCCTCGGACTTTGTGAGGTCCGGATTTGCCTGGACCTCGTCCTACACGCTTACCCCGGGTCAACCATCGCCCGGGTCTGCTTACCCTTCCGCGTCACTCCATCGCTGGCCTAATACCAACTGGGTCGGTAGGCCCCGAAGGGCTTTCCTTAGCAAGTTGGGTTCGGCCTGGACGCGCCTGCAGTAGTACGGGAATATCAACCCGTTATCCATCGATTACGCCTCGCGGCCTCACCTTAGGTCCCGACTAACCCTGGGCGGACGAGCCTTCCCCAGGAAACCTTGGACATCCGGCGGAGGAGATTCTCACTCCTCATTCGCTACTCATGCCGACATTCTCACTCGAGTGGCCTCCACGGCTGGCTTCCGCCGCCGCTTCATCGGCCACACGACGCTCCCCTACCGCTTTCATCCCCTGGACCGATCCCCGAAGGAATTGGCCTGGGTTATTGATGAAAACCCGTAGCTTCGGTGCAGAACTTGAGCCCCGTTACATCATCCGCGCGGGATCACTCGACCAGTGAGCTGTTACGCACTCTTTAAAGGAATGGCTGCTTCTAAGCCAACCTCCTGGCTGTTTGGGCAACTCCACATCGTTCCCCACTTAGTTCTGACTTTGGGACCTTAGCTGACGGTCTGGGCTGTTTCCCTTTCGACCATGAAGCTTATCCCCCATGGTCTGACTGCCGTACTTAGCGCATTGGGATTCGGAGTTTAACTGGGGTCGGTAAGCTTGTTGGCCCCCTTGCCCAATCAGTGCTCTACCCCCAATGCGGAACATACGACGCTAGCCCTAAAGCTATTTCGGGGAGAACCAGCTATCGCCAGGTTTGCTTGGCCTTTCACCCCTATCCACAGATCATCCCCCCAGTTTTCAACCTAGGTGGGTTCGGGCCTCCACGAGGTCTTACCCTCGCTTCACCCTGTCCATGGATAGATCACCTGGCTTCGGGTCCATGGCATGCGACTAGACGCCCTATTCAGACTCGCTTTCGCTGCGGCTCCATCACTCGACTTAACCTCGCCACACACCGATGACTCGTCGGCTCATTCTTCAAAAGGCAGGCCGTCAGGACCACAAGGATCCCTCCGACTGCTTGTAAGCTAATGGTTTCAGGTACTGTTTCACTCCCCTCGCCGGGGTACTTTTCACCTTTCCCTCACGGTACTAGTCCGCTATCGGTCGTTCGGTAGTGTTTAGCCTTACGAGGTGGTCCTCGCTGATTCACACGGGATTTCACGTGCCCCGTGCTACTTGGGATCACCCTCGGAAGCTCTGACAGATTTCGGCTACGGGGCTGTTACCCCCTATGGCTCCGCTTCCCAGCGGATTCGCCTATCTGCAGAGTTTGTAACTTCCTGACGGGATCGACGTCCCGTCTGAAGGGTCCCACAACACCGACACGGCAACGGCGTCGACCTGTCACGCCGCATCGGTTTGGGCTGAACCCGTTTCGCTCGCCGCTACTCAGGGTCTCGCTATTGCTTTCTTTTCCTCGGGGTACTGAGATGTTTCAATTCCCCCGGTTCCCTCTACCGGCCCTATGTGTTCAGACCGGAGTGACTGGGCATGACCCCAGCCTGGTTTACCAATTCGGAAATCCCCGGGTCAATGTTCGCTTGACAACTCACCGGGGCTTATCGCAGCCTGCCACGTCCTTCATCGGCTCCGAACGCCAAGGCATCCACCATCAGCTCTTTGTAGCTTGAAATATACAGAATACTTTGACTTTAACTCGTACTCGCTATGCAGTTATCAAGGAGCAAGAGGACTCGGCGAGCGGGGCAAATTGCCGCGCTAGCCGGACTCCCTCACGACTGAACAGCGTGTCCGATCCAGATTCAGAGCTCCGATCCTCCAGTACGCTCCCACCTGTGTCCACGAGGGGCACGGGCATAGCCTTCTGATGGCCGGCGCTCATCGCCGAGCCGAATAACCAATGGATTGACTAGGAAGCTCCAGACCGTCGTGAACGGCCTGTCATTCGCTCCTTAGAAAGGAGGTGATCCAGCCGCACGTTCCCGTACGGCTACCTTGTTACGACTTCATCCCAGTCACCGATCCCGCCTTCGGCAGCTCCCTCCCATAGGGTTGGGCCACTGACTTCGGGCGTTACCGATTTCCGTGATGTGACGGGCGGTGTGTACAAGCCCCGAGAACGTATTCACCGCGGCTTTGCTGATCCGCGATTACTAGCGACTCCGGCTTCATGAAGTCGAGTTGCAGACTTCAATCCGAACTGAGGATGACTTTAAGGGATTCGCTCACCCTTGCGGGATCGCAGCCCGTTGTATCACCCATTGTAGCATGCGTGCAGCCCTGGACATAAGGGGCATGATGACTTGACGTCATCCCCGCCTTCCTCCGAGTTATCCCCGGCAGTCTCCTATGAGTCCCCACCATTACGTGCTGGCAACATAGAACAGGGGTTGCGCTCGTTGCGGGACTTAACCCAACATCTCACGACACGAGCTGACGACAGCCATGCACCACCTGTCATGGGCGCAAAAGCACCCTGTATTTCTACAGGTAGACCCATGATGTCAAGTCCAGGTAAGGTTCTTCGGGTTGCATCGAATTAAGCCGCATGCTCCGCCGCTTGTGCGGGGCCCCGTCAATTCCTTTGAGTTTTAGCCTTGCGGCCGTACTCCCCAGGCGGAACACTTAACGCGTTAGCTACGGTACGGCAGACATCAATGATCCGCCACACCTAGTGTTCACAGTTTACGGCGTGGACTACCAGGGTATCTAATCCTGTTTGCTCCCCACGCTTTCGCTCCTTAGCGTCGGTACCGGCCCAGTGAGCCGCCTTCGCAACTGGTGTTCCTCTCGATATCTGCGCATTCCACCGCTACACCGAGAATTCCACTCACCTCTACCGGACCCTAGTCACAACAGTTTCGACCGGCGTCCCGGGGTTGAGCCCCGGGCTTTCACGATCGACTTGTTGAACCGCCTACGAGCCCTTTACGCCCAATAAATCCGGACAACGTTTGGCCCCTACGTGTTACCGCGGCTGCTGGCACGTAGTTGGCCGGGCCTTCTTCTGGAGGTACCGTCATTTTCGTCCCTCCTGAAAGCGGTTTACAACCCGAGGGCCTTCATCCCGCACGCGGTGTCGCTGCATCAGGCTTTCGCCCATTGTGCAATATTCCCTGCTGCTGCCTCCCGTAGGAGTCTGGGCCGTGTCTCAGTCCCAGTGTGGCTGATCGTCCTCTCAGACCAGCTACCCGTCTTTGCCTTGGTGAGCCATTACCTCACCAACAAGCTGATAGGCCGCGAGGCCATCCCGAAGCGGCGGACCATTTCCTCAACAGACCATGTGGTCCGAGGTGGCTATCCGGTATTAATCCGAGTTTCCTCGGGCTATCCCGGTCTTCGGGGCAGGTTCCTCACGTGTTACGCACCCGTTCGCCGGTTTCCCCATTCGGTCCTTACGGATCGAAAGGTTCTCCCTCGACTTGCATGCATTAAGCGCACCGCCAACGTTCGTCCTGAGCCAGGATCAAACTCTCCATCGAAATGATGGGAGAAAGATTCCTGATCTTTTTGGAGATCTGGAGATCGATCTCTCAAAGGGTGGCCATGTCGGGGACGGGGGTCCCTTTGATGACATGACCGGCTTTTTGTACACGCTGATCCGATTTCCACCGCAAGCGGCAGATCACGGCTCAGCGCCCATTGGCTTTTGACACGCTGTTCAGTTGTCAAGGAGCCCGGATCCCTCTCGGACGCACGCCGGCGCCCCAAACGGAGGGCCTCACATAGGACACCGCTCAATGAGCGCGGCGTCCAACCACCGGCCGGTTGGCCGGCGGACTAGGTATTCAAGCACGATCAGTTGCCTACTGCCACCCGGACAGCCAGGCGAGGGGGCGCGGGCGCTCAGCCCTTTCGACTACTCCGAAACCACAGGTAGCCGCCGCCGATGATGATGACCAGCAGCAAGAAGGGCAACGAGAAAATCAGATCGATGAGCCGGAACAGCCCGAGAACCAGCACCACCACAACGACGGCACCGACGATCCAGGCCCAGCCAGGCGTGGCTTTTGCTGATTCAGCCATCTGCAACCTTCCTTTCCACCCGGCTTCGCAGCCAGATGAAGAACCCGACGATGGCGGCTATCACCAGGATGCCACCGATCGACATGGCGGCGAGGAGGTTGGTGAGGATGGCCAGCCCCCAGATAATCGGAATGGCCAAGATCAAGATGGCGACGACCACCACCCAGGCCGACCACGTCTGTTCGTAGGTTTCCGCGATGAGTTTCCCCTCGTATTGGTCGGCGCCAGGGTAGCGGTTGCCTAAGGCACAACTCTCATGAAGCGACGTTTACCTACCTGGATCACCGGTCGGCCCTCAACAATGGACGGGTCGACATACTCATCGCTCATCTGCTCCCCGTCGATTTTCACGGCCCCCTCCGCGATCAGACGCCGCGCTTCCGAGCGGGATGAGACGAGTTGAGCGTCCTCGAGGAACCTGGGAATCGACAACTGTCCCTTCTCCGTCATTGCCTTCGATGCAGAGTGCTCAGGGACGTCCTCCGGTACCTCCTTGGCCCGGAACAGGCGGTCGAAGGAAGCCTCGGCCGCCGCAGCCCCTTCCTCGCCCCAGTACCGGCCGACGATGCGGCGGCCAAGCTCGCGCTTCGCTTCACCGGGATGCAGCGAACCGTCGCCGAGACCTGCTTCGATCTCGGTGACCTCGTTCCTCCCGGCAAACGCCGCTAGGCGATACCAATCAGACATTGCCTCATCCGGGATTGACATCACCTTGCCGAACATGTCATCCGCAGACGCCCGCACCGAGACATAGTTGCCAAACGACTGGGACATCTTCTTCACCCCATCGGTGCCGACCAGCAAGGGCACGGTCACCACCACCTGGCCGGTCTGCCCGCGGCGTTCCTGCAGATCGCGACCGACTAGCAAGTTCCACAGCTGATCGGTGCCCCCGATCTCGACATCGGCCTCGACGGCCACCGAATCCGATCCCTGCAACAGCGGGTACATGAACTCGATCATCGAGATCGGCTCCTTGCCCTCCCATCGCCTCGAGAAGTCTTCACGATCCATGATGCGCGCCACGGTGAACTCGGAGGTCAGCTCCAGCACGTCATGCATGTCCATAGTGCCGAGCCACTCCGAGTTGTACCGCACCTCAAGATGGTCGGGGAGCAGCAGATGCTCGACGACGGGGAGCAGGTTCTCGACGTTGCCGCGCACCTCGTCCGCACTCAGGCGCCTTCTCGTACCTGCCGCCTCCGATGGGTCGCCGACCTGGGCGGTGAAATCGCCGACGATCAACACCGCAATGTGCCCCATCTCTTGGAACCGCCTGAGCAGATCGAACACGACCGCCCACCCCAGTGTGACGTCGGGTGCCGTAGGGTCGACGCCGAGCTTGATCCGAAGCGGTCGGTCCTGTCCCAACAGGGCGAGTAGGCCACCTTCGGGCAGCGACACCTCAACGGTCTGGGTGATATGGGCGAGTTGATCGGCGGCGGTTCTCATATGGGAGACCAGGCTAGGACATCGCCTCTATTCGCTCGATGACTCCAGCACGAAACGCCACGGACGGTCGGCCGCTTTGGAGATACCGATCCTCGGTGTCGCCACGATCCGCGACGGATCGATTGGGTCGCCTGGCAGCAACCACACCGGTCCGTCGGTCAGGTCGGTTCCGTCGTGATCGCCGGTCACCCCGAGCGCCTGGGTCAGCTTGCCCGGTCCGTCGCTCAAGTGGTCGGATCTGCCCCGCCGCTTCGCCATGACCGCCCCCCCGACCGCGGGTGACCCACCACGGAGCAGCACCGCGTTCGGAGATTGTTTGTCGTTGACGACGACGTTCATGCACCAGTGGATCCCATACGACAGGTAGACGTACAGAGTCCCCGGCGCCAGGAACAGCGAGCGGTTTCTCTTGGTCTCGCCACGGAAGGCGTGGCTGGCCGGGTCATCGAGCCCGGCGTAGGCCTCGACCTCGGTGAGCACGACTTCGGTTGCCTCTCCCCCGAACACCGTGCGCAACCGCCATCCGAGCAACCGGCGAGCGACGGTCAGAACGTCGGACGCCAGCAGCCCGGCGAGCTCGTCACCCACCAGACGCGGTGAGGTGCATCAACAGCGCCTTGAACGAATGCATCCGATTCTCCGCCTGGTCGAACACACGGGATCTCGCATGTTCCATCACCGCATCGGTGACCTCATCCCCGCGATGCGCAGGAAGACAGTGCATGAAGATGGCGTCGTCAGCGGCAATCGCGAACAGCTCGCTGTTCACCTGGAATGGCGAAAAAAGTGCCTTACGCCCTTCGGCCTCTTCCTCGTGGCCCATCGATGCCCATACGTCGGTGTACACCACGTCGGCCCCCGACACCAGCCCCTCGGGGTCGTTGCCAACGGTGACGGAGCCACCAGTACCGGATGCGATGCCTGTCGCTTCACCGGTGATGCTTGCGTCTGGCTCATAGCCGGCTGGGCTCGCCACCCGGACGTGCATACCGGCCATAGCACCGGCCAACATCAACGAGTGGGCGACATTGTTGCCATCTCCCACGTAGGTCACGGTGGTTCCGGCCAGCGGGCGCTGCTCGGCAATGGTCTGCAGGTCGGCGAGCGCCTGACACGGGTGGGAACGATCGGACAGCAGATTGATGACCGAGGCATCTGCGTACTCGGCGAGCTCGATCAGGTCATCGTGCCGGAACACCCTGAAAGCCAGCACGTCGAGGTACCGGTCGAGAACGCGGGCAACGTCCCTGACCGCCTCTCTTCTTCCCAGACCGACCTCATCTTGTTTGAGCACGACCGGATGAGCACCGATGTCGGCACAGGCGACTTCGGTGGATACCCGCGTTCTCGTCGATGGCTTCTCGAAGAACAGCCCGACGGCGAGACCCGAGCGCGATCCGGCCGCCGACGCCGGGTCGGCCTTCACCGCCGCCGCTGACTCGAGCACATCGTCGAGGCCATCGCGACCCAGGTCGGTCACCATCAGCATGTCGGTCATAACGCTCCTCGAAGCTCTCCCCCGGTTGCCGATTCCACCGCGGCGACGATCGACCTCCTCAGCGGAGCCGTCTCCTCGTCGCTCAGTGTCCGATCCGGCGCACGGAGGGTCAGATTCACCGCGATGCTCTTGCGCCCTTCGCCGAGCGATTCGGCAGCGTATACATCGAACACCTCCAAGCGTTCCAGCATGTCGCCGGCGGTGTCGTTGATTGCGTCGAGGATCCTGGCGGCCGGTACCGCCTCGTCAACTTCGAAGGCCAGATCGAAAATCTGCGGCGGGTACTGCGAGGGCACGCTGAACACCCACGGGCCGCGGTCGCTGACGAGTGGAGCGACGTCGATCTCCCCAGCGATCACCCGTCCATCGAGACCCATTGCGCTCACTACTGCGGGGTCGACTTCGCCGACAGTACCGACGATGTCGCCGCCGACAGTGACCGCAGCCGCCCTGCCAGGGTGGAACGGTGCCCGCTGTACCGGTTGTACCGCCGGTTCCGGCAGGTCCATCGCGGCCGCGATCAACTCCCACAGCCCGGTGGCGTCATAGACGTCGTATCCGCTCCCGGTGCGACCCCAGCCGGCGCTGCGCACCCCAGCGGCCACGAAACCGAGGCGGTCGGGCTGGTCGGGCAGCTTGCCCGAGCCCGGGAGAAAGACCTTCCCGATCTCGAAGATCTGGACGTCCTCTAACCGCCGCGACACGTTGAGCGAAGCGGCGCGGAGGAGACCGGGCAACATAGTGGTTCGCATCACCCCCTCCTCCTCACGAAGAGGGTTCACGACACGAATCCCGTTTCTAGAGGCGTCCCCGTCGGGGAGGCCGAGGCGATCCAGGTCGGCGGCACCGATGAACGAAAAGTTCAGTGCCTCGTGATAGCCGGCACCAACCATGACCGAGCGCAGCTTGCGCAACCGTCGCTCTGCGACCGGTAGGCCCTGGCCGCTACCCATCCGTAGCCGGCCCGGTATGTTCTCGAACCCATACAGGCGAGCGATCTCTTCAACCAGGTCGGCAGGACGACCTACATCGGGTCTCCTGGTGGGTACGGTCACCGTGAGCGGATCGGATCCCTTGACGGCGAACCCGAGCCGAGTCAGCAGGTCTGCTGCCCTCGCCGGCTCGACTGTCACCCCGAGAAGTCGCTCGATCTCGCTCATCGGCAGCTCGATCACCACCGGCACCGGAGGGGACGGATAGGAGTCGACCACCCCGCCGATCGTGGCCCCGGCGTTGGCGGCAAGCAGTTCGGCAACGCGATCGGCGGCGTGGCGACACGCTTCAGGGTCCATCCCGCGCTCGAATCGTGCCGAGGCCTCTGAGCGCAGATCGAAGCGCTTCGAGGTCAGCAACACACTGGCGGCTCCCAGTAGGCGGCTTCGATCAGGGCCGTGTCGGTGTCGTCGCTGACCTCGGTGTCGGCTCCTCCCATGATCCCGGCGATTGCCACCGGCCGCTCGGCGTCGGCAACGACGATGTCGGTCGTTTGCAGCGCTCTCGTCACGCCGTCGAGCGTGACGACCTCCTCACCATCGTCTGCGCGACGGACGACGATGCTGTCACCGAGCCGGTCGCGATCGAAGGCATGGGTCGGATGCCCAAACTCGATCATCGCATAGTTGCTGGCATCCACCACGTTGTTGATTGGGCGAACCCCGGCGGCGGAGAGGCGGGCCCGCATACGATGCGGAGAGGTAGCGACGGTGATCCCATGAACCTCTCTGCCGACGAAGCGCCGACAGGCGACCTCGTCCAGGATGGTGACCGTCGTGGTCGCCTCTCCGTTGGCGACGTCGAGCGGGAACTCGGGCTGGAGCAGCGGGACGTTGTAGTACGCGGCCAGCTCGCGAGCGATCCCGAACACCGACATCGCATCCGGGCGGTTCGAAGTGACCTCGATATCGAACACAACGTCACCGACGGGCAGCAGCGACTCAAATGGCTGGCCGATGCGCTTGGCGGCATCCGGATAGTCGCCGTCGAGCACCATGATCCCTGTGGCATCTTCCCCGACCTCGAGCTCCTGCTCGGAGCAGATCATCCCGTGTGAGGTCACTCCTCGGATAGCTCGTTCGCCGATGGTGTAATCGCCCTGGAGCACCGCTCCGGGAACGGCGACGGGGACGACCGCACCCTCACTGAAATTCCATGCTCCGCATACGATGTCGAGCACCTCGCCGCCGACATCGACCTTGGTCAGGCGGACCTTGTCGGCGTCGGGATGCGGGCTCACCTCGAGCACCCTGCCGATCACCACACCGGAAAAGCGCCGCTGGATCGGCTCCCAGCTCTCCACCTTGAGCCCGAGGCTGTCCAGCGCCTCCGCGATCTCCTCCGGATCACTCGTCGGCAGGTCGACGAAATCGGCCAACCAGTCCAGGGTCGGCTTCATCGGTACTGCTCCATCGACCGGAGATCGGGATCGAAGAGGTGGCGCAGGTCGGTGATGCCGTGGCGCGCCATCGCCAGCCGATCGGCGCCCATGCCAAAGGCAAAGCCGGTGACCTCGTCTGGGTCATAGCCAACGGCTTCGAAAACCGCCGGATTGACCATCCCGCAGCCGAGCAACTCCATCCAGTCGCCGTTGTGCCACACGTGCATCTCGGCGGACGGTTCGGTGAATGGGAAATAATGCGGGATGAACTTGACCTTCGCCTCCGGACCCAGGAACTCGCGAGCGAAATGTTCGAGCACGCCCTTGAGATCGCCAAAGGTGATGTCGGTGTCGACGGCGAGTCCCTCGACCTGGTGGAACACCGGCGAGTGCGTCGGATCAAGGGGATCACTTCGGTAGGTTCGCCCTGGGACAACCAGGTACACCGGAGGATCGTGCTCCTCCATGTACCTCGCCTGCATCGGAGAGGTGTGGGTTCGGAGCAGGATCTCTTCGGGAACATCCCCGTAGTCCAAATACAGCGTGTCCGACTCCAAGCGCGTCGGGTGCGCGGGGGGGAAGTTCAGCGCGGTGAAGTTGTAGTACTCGGTCTCTGCCTCGGGGCCGGTGGCCACCGTGTATCCCATGGCGACGAAAATGTCGACGACCTCGTCCAGCGCCTGCTGGATGATATGGATCGTTCCCCGCTTCGGTGCCCGCCCGGGAAGGGTCACATCGACGCCGTCGGAGGACAGGGCTTCGGCATGGGCCACAAGTTCGAGCTCGGCGCGGCGGGCGGCGATCAAGGACTCCAGTTCGGTGGCAACCTCGTTGATCGCCCGACCCAAATCCCTGCGATCGATTTCCGGTAACGCGCCGAGGCCGCGCCTGCCCTCGGCTATGACCGAGCGCTTGCCCACGGTTTCGACTTCGACGGCAGCGAGCTGTTCCAAATCATCGGATTCTGCGATGCGGTTTGGAGCATCGGCTCTGAGCGCGTCGAGTGCTTCCTGGATGCTCATGCGGACGGAAGATTAGTGGTCGGGTCTGATGAGTCGCGAGTCACGAGTCGAGAGTCGTGAGCATGACAAGTTGCCAGCTACCAGCTGTCAGATGCGAGACGTTGGCTTGCGCATGGACCTGTGGGCTGCGATCTGTTTCTGGGAGCAACCGATGGCGACTTCGCCTCTCGCGGTCAGCCGACGGCTACCAGAAGCAGCGTGACCACGAAACTGGCAACTGACGCGACGATCAGCCAAACGATCCTTCTGGTCATCGGGAGGACAAGGAACGGACCGACGCCGATTGCTGCCGCCAGTGCCACGTACACGTTCTCTCCTACGGTCAGCCCAACGTAGACCGCAAGTGCCAGCACAGCCGCAACGGTGAGCGAGATCAGCCTCCAGCCGGTCTTCCAAACGGACCGCAGTGACCGTCGCTCCGGTGCCTGTGTGCTCATGAGAATGCATCGGCAGTTGAGCCGTCCCGCTACACCCACCGAGCTGAAGACTTGGCAAGACCCTCGACTCAAGACCCTCGACTCAAGACCCTCGACTCTCGACTCAAGACCCTCGACTCAACGCATACATCGCGATTGACCCGGCCACGGCGGCGTTCAGGCTTTCCGGGCCGAGTATCGGGATGGTGAGGGCCACTTCGCAGGCATCTATGACATCCTGTGGCAGCCCGTGGGCTTCGTTTCCGACCAACAGGGCTAACGAATTCGAGGTATCGATCGCGACGGGTCGAACTCCCCCGGTCGAGACGGTTGCCACCGGCGTCAACCCGGCTGCCCTCAGCACACCGGTGCTTTCAGCCTCAGAGATGCGTACGACAAAGTGAGCGCCAGCCCCGGCGCGCAACACCTTCGGGCTCCATGGGTCGGCACCGCCGTGCCGGGCCACGTTCCAACCGAAGGCCGCCGCCGTCCTGATCAAGGTGCCAACGTTGCCAGGCGTCGCCACCTCCCACAGGACCACGGTGGGTTTCGCCTCCAGCGGCTCCGGTTCAGGCATCGCAATGACCGCGATCGGCCCCCGCGGCGTCTCGGTAGGGGCGATGGTGTCGAGCACCTGCTCGGTGATCGTGATCACCTCTGTGTCGACATCGGGCGCAGGGTCGCCTTCGGGGACGAACACCACTTCCGGCACCACCCCCGCAGCGAGAGCAGCGCGAAGCGGATGAGGGCCCTCGAGGATCGTGCGTCCCGTCGCCTGACGCTCCCTGGGTCGTCGCAGGCGGCGCACCGCCTTGATGCGGTCGTTGTGCGGTGATGAGATCGTCATTTCAGAGACCGCAGCAGAGCCTGACCACGGACGGTCGGGTCACTCGGTGTGCGCCGCGCCCGCCACTTCAACGAGAGCAGAAAAGGCTTTCGGATCGTTGACCGCCATCTCGGCAAGCATCTTGCGGTCCACCTCGACGTCGGCAGCCTTGAGCCCGGAGACGAATTGTGAGTAGGTGGTGCCGTTGATTCTCGCCGCTGCATTGATGCGCTGGATCCACAGGCGGCGGAATTGGCCTTTCCGGGCCCGACGATCGCGATGCGCGTACTGCATCGAGTGCATTACCTGCTCGCGAGCGGTGCGATACCGACGGCTTCGGGCGCCTCCATAGCCGGAGGCGCGTTCCATCACCTTGCGGCGTTTCTTCTTTGCGTTGATCGAGCGCTTTACCCGTGCCATCGTGACTCCTAGTTACCAAGCAGGCGGTTCATTCGCTTTTCGTTGCCGCCCGTGAGGTTCTTCTTGCCTTTCGTTCGCCGCCACCGCGCCGCCGACTTCTTGTGCCGGTTGTGACCGTGCCAGGCCTTTTTAGTGGAAACCTTGCCGGTTCCGGTTCGTTTGAAGCGCTTGGCAGCGCCCTTGTGTGTTTTCATTTTTGGCACGGTGCCACGCTCCTACTCTTCGGCTGCCGGCTCGTCGGCCGGCTCGTCAGCTGCTGGTACCTCTTCTTTTCGCTCCGACCTGCCCGATCCCCTCAGCGGGGCAAGCACCATCGTCATATGGCGGCCTTCGAGTCGTGGTGGGGTTTCGATCTCTCCGTAGTCGGCAACGCTCTTCTGTAGCCGGTCGAGGATCTCGTTCCCGATTTCCGGGTGAGTGACCTCTCTGCCCCGGAAGCGCATCGTCACCTTCACCTTGTCGTGATCTCGCAAGAAGCGCTCCACCCGCTTGCGTTTGACCTCGAAGTCGCTCGCCCCGATCTTGGGACGGAACTGCACCTCTTTGATCACGGTGCGAGTCTGCTTCTTCCTGGCTTCGCGAGCCTTCACAGACTGGTCGTACTTGTATTTCCCGTAGTCCATGAGGCGGACGACCGGCGGACGGGCCTCCGGTGCGACCTCGACGAGATCCATCTCGAGCTGGTTGGCCAGCCACCGTGCCTCTTCGATCGACTTGATTCCGATCTGTCCACCCTTCGGATCGACGAGGCGAACCTCCTTGACCCGGATTTTGTCATTGACTCTCGGCTCCTTGATCGGAGCACCTCCTGTTCTCGGCGGTCCGACATCGGCGGTGCATAGAAAAGGCAGCACGCGCGGTGCTGCCTGGTAGTTCTGACCCGTCGCACCTCACAACGGTGGCCGGGTGGGAAGCAGGCGCCTCCGCTTGGTCGGTTGGCTGAGAGACTAGGCGTGGAGGGCAGCTAGTTCGATGAGGACGAGTTACCAGTTACCAGTTACCAGTTACCAGTTACCAGTTAGGTCGATCTTGGCTGACAACTGGCAACCGGAAGCGAGCGCAGCGAGCGAACTGGTAACCGGCCTCAGCTCAGCTGACGCAAGACGTTGGCCGCACGGACCGCCGCTTCTGCAGCCTCCCTGCCCTTGTTGTGCTGGTCTGGCGCGCTGCGGGCGAAGGCGTGGCTCGGCTCGCTCACCGTGAGCACTCCCAGGGTCACAGGGACACCGGTTCGAACCGTTACCGCCATCAGGCCGTCGGAGGCGCAACGCGCGATGTGCTCGTAATGGTCGGTCTCCCCCTTGACCACAGCGCCGATGGCAACCACCGCGTCATACCCGGTTTCGGCAAACCGACTGGCGACCAGTGGCAGCTCGAACGCTCCGGGTACATCGACCACGGTGACGTCCCCGGCTCCGGCGGCATCGAGCGCCTGCAACGCCCCGTCGAGCAGCCCGTCGGTCACCGGCCGGTTGAATAGCGATCTGACGACACCGATGCGGAGCCCAGAGGCGTCGAGCTCGCCCTCGATATGGGTCATCCGGTCGACCCGAGATGTCCCAGCTTGCTTTCCTTGGTCTCTAGGTAGCTCTTGTTGTAGTGGTTCTCCCCCACCCATAGCGGCACTCGCTCGCTGATGGTGATGCCGAAGGCGGCCAGCTGGTCGAGCTTCTCCGGGTTGTTGGTCAGCAACCGGATGCTTGCCACCTTCAAGTCATGCAGGATCTGGGCGTCGACCCCGTAATGACGCCGGTCAGGCGGATGCCCGATCTGCTGGTTTGCTTCCACAGTGTCGAGGCCGTCCTCCTGCAGGCGGTATGCGGCCAGCTTCTCCACCAGGCCGATCCCGCGACCTTCGTGGGTCGGGTTGTACACAATGACGCCCTGGCCCTCCTCGGCGATCCGACGCATCGACTCGCGGAGCTGGGCACCGCAGTCGCAGCGACGGCTGCCGAACACGTCTCCGGTGAGGCACACAGAGTGCACCCTGGTGAGCACGGCGTCCTCGCCGGCGACATCACCCAGGACCAGGGCCATGTGCTCGGAACGGGTATCCACGGCCCGATATCCGATGGCTGTGAAGTCGCCGTACTCCGTCGGTATGGTGGCCTCCGCCTCTCTGGAGACCAGCGCCTCGGTCTTCCACCGATACGCCACCAGGTCGGCGATGGTGATCACCGGTATCGCGTGTTCCTTTGCGAAAACAGAGAGTCGGTCACCCTTGGCCATCGTCCCGTCGTCGTTGACCACCTCGCACAGGACCCCTGCAGGCGCCATCCCGGCGAGCGTGGCGAGGTCAACGGCTGCCTCGGTGTGCCCTGGTCGCACCAGGACCCCACCCGGCTTGTAGCGGAGCGGGAACACATGACCCGGCCGATGGAAGTCGGCTGCCGTGTTGGATCGATCCACGGCCGCCCGGATGGTGGCGGTTCGATCGGCGGCGCTGATGCCGGTCGTGGTGCCAATTGCGTAGTCGATGGACACGGTAAAAGCGGTCTGGTGCGAGTCGGTGTTTTCCAGCACCATCAGCGGCAGGCCAAGCTCGTCAAGGCGCTCCCCCGTCATCGGAAGGCAGATCACCCCGCTCGTATAGCGCACCATGAAGGCGATGTGCTCGGCGGTCACCTTCTCGGCGGCCAGGATCAGATCACCCTCGTTCTCCCGGTGCTCATCGTCCACGACCAGGACCATTTCACCGCGGGCAATGGAGGCAACGGCCTCTTCGATGGACGAGTAAGTCATGCCCGCGTTCCCATCAAGCGCTCAACGTATTTAGCGAAAATGTCGCTCTCGATGTTCACCCGATCCCCGGTTGACCAACGGGCCAGAATCGTGACTTCGAGGGTGTGCGGGATGAGCACGACCTCGAACCACGTCTCATCGGCCTCGGGCGGCGAAACCGCGGTGATCGTCAGGCTGACCCCATCGATCGTCACCGCGCCCTTCTCGACCAGGTAAGGAGCCAGGGAGGGCGGTGCCGCGACTCGGATTCGTTTGGCTTCGCCCTCGACGTCGATGGCTTCAATCGTGCCGACACCGTCGACATGCCCTTGGACCATGTGCCCATCGAAGCGCCCGCTCGCCGAGGCTACCGGCCGTTCTAGATTCACCCCAACGCCCACGCCAATACCGCCAAGATTGCTTCGCTCCAGGGTTTCACCCACGGCATCGACTTCAAACGTGTCCTCGCCGACGGCGACCGCGGTCAGGCAGACGCCGTTCACTGCGACCGAATCACCGACGGAGAGCCGCTCGACGGTGTCCGCTCCTTCGATCACCAGGCGGCTGCCGGTCTCGGTTCGCTCCACTCGCTGCACCCGGCCAACCTCGGCGACGATCCCGGTGAACATCAGCGAGCCCCCAGGGGGGTGGCGTCGATCCGAACATCGGGCCCGAGGGTTGTGATCGCAGTGATATGAACATCGAGCGCCGCGTCGATGGTCTCGAAAACGCCACCAACCGCGGGAACACCGACCCCGGCGCCAAACTTGGCGCCCAGATACAACACAAACTCGTCGACCAGCCTCTGACGCAACAGCGACCCGGCGAGGGTCGGGCCGCCCTCGGCCAGCACGTCTACGAACCCCATCTCTCCCAGATGCTTCAACATCGTCGTCAGGTCGACCCCATCGGGCCCTGGAACGACGATGACGTCGCTGATGCCGTCTGGCGGCTTGACGCCCTCTGGCAAAAACAGGAGGGGATCCCGGTCGTAGACGGTCGCCGCCACGGGTAGTGGACGCGAGCCGCCAACGATCACCGGTCGCGGTTGTGGCCCCGTGTATGAATCAATGCGGACATCGAGCCGCGGGTTGTCGGCCCGCACTGTGCCGGCGCCGATCAAGACGGCATCGCTACGCGCCCGGAGACGATGAGCGTCCGCCCTCGCTTCTTCTCCAGTGATCCATTGCGACGTCCGGTCGGCTGCCGCGGCCTGCCCATCGATGGTGGTCGCCATCTTGAGGGTGAGCCGGGGGAGCCCCGTTTTGCGGTGGTGGAAGTACCCGGCGTCGGCGCTGCGAACCACCTCGGGTAGGACACCCTCGACGACGGTGATCCCGGCCTCACGGAGCTGCAACACACCACTTCCGGACACCCTGAGGTCGGGATCCTCGACACCGATGATCACCGTGGCCACTTTGGCGCTGAGGATGGCGTCGATACAGGGCGGAGTTCGACCGTGATGAGAACAAGGTTCGAGGGTGGTGACAAGGGTGCCCCCGCCGGCGCGGCCACCGGCATCGGCCAGTGCCAGAACCTCTGCGTGGGGCTCGCCGGGCCGGGCATGGGCGCGCTCGGCCACCACGGTTCCATCTGGGGAAAGCACGATGGCGCCGACCCGCGGATTGGGATGCGGGTAGGTGTCGTCGGTCAGACCGACGGCCCTGCGCATCAGCTCCTCCGCGCGGCGTGTCTCAGACCGGTTGTCGTCGACGCGGCGCGACATGCGCCCTCCTTCTCCCATCCGGACTGTCACCGTCGGCCCCGGAGTTTCACCGGATCAGCCCCATTGCTGGGGGTCGCGGACTTTCACCGCCGGTCGGGAATTGCACCCTGCCCTGAAGGGGGCTCTTTTACGCGATTGTAGTCCTCGTCGCGATCCATCTGGGCAGCAAATGCGGGTAGCAAGTAAAAAGTACCAAGTAGCAAGTACCGGTCCCCTACTTGATACTTGTTACTTGATACTTGGTACTTTCTATCAGGTCCTCTTGTCCACCGCGTACACCGAACCCGGCTGGCGTTTGGCGAACTCTTTCATCTCGGTTGCAATAGCTGAGACTTCCCACTCGGAAGTGAGCGGCCGGTGTCTGTTGGTGGCCACGCCCATCGACAATGATGCGATCGGAAAGGTCTGTTTGTCGCCGAGCCTGTCGGTGACCTCGATGTGGCCCTGGAGGGCATCGGTGGTGTCGTAAAACTCCAGGATGCCGTCGTCGAAGCTCTTGATGACAGCCTCGCAAAACGGCTCGATGTCTTCGGAGCCGAGGATGACGACAAAATCGTCGCCACCGACATGTCCAACAAAGGCCGCGTCCCCTTGGGTTTCCTGCGCGATTCTCAACAAGGTCTCGGCAGTGAACTTGATGACGGCATCGCCGCGCATGAATCCGTAGGTGTCGTTGAACGCTTTGAAGTTGTCGAGATCGCCGTAGACGACCGCAAACAGCTCAGCATCGCGGACCCGGTTCTCCAATTCGGTCGTGATGCGAAAGTTCCCCGGCAGGCCGGTAAGAGGAGACAGATCGCGCATGGGTTGGGCGCGACGGATCACGCTTCTCACCCTGGCTACCAGCTCCTCGACATCAAACGGCTTGGTGATGTAGTCGTCTGCGCCGAGATCCAGGCCCTTCACCCGATCCGCAGCCCGCGGCTTTGCCGTGAGCATCACCACCGGCACATTCGCCGTTGGGACGTCGTTGCGCAGGTGGCGTAGGGTGGTCAGGCCGTCCATGCCTGGCATCATCACGTCGAGAAGGACGAGTGCGGGAGGCCGGTCGGCGGCGAGTTCGAGTGCTTCCGGGCCGCTGCCAGCAACCTCGACCTCGAAGCCCTCGCTCTCGAGATTCGTTTTGACGAACTCACGGATTTCCGGGTCGTCGTCAACGACGAGGATCCGATCGTTCATGGCACCTCTAGACGATCATCGCTTCACGTAGCTCTTCGATGGCTGCAGCGGGATCGTCCGTCCGGAACACGGATGTTCCGGCGACAAAAACGTCTGCTCCGGCATCGCGCGCCGGTCGTATCGTGGTCAGATCGATGCCGCCATCGATCTCTATATCGGTGCCGAGCCCTGCAGAATCAACGAACTTCCGCAAGCGCTCAACTTTCCCCAGAACCGTCTGGTCAAACTGCTGGCCACCGAACCCCGGGTCGACAGACATCACTAGGACCATGTCGGTTAGCTCGACGAACGGCTCCACCGCCTGGACCGGTGTTGGCGGATTTAGCACCAGTCCAAACCCGAGTCCGACAGCTCGGGCCTGGGCCGCGATGTCTGCCGGGCTGGGAAAGACCTCGATGTGCACGGTGACGATGTCGGCCCCCGCTTCTTTGAGGGCCTCCAAATAGCGATCGGGGTTCAGGGTCATCAAATGGCAGTCGAGTGGAAGCTTGGTGATCTCTCGCAGCGAGGCGATCACGGGGATACCCACAGCCAGGTTGGGTACGAAGTGGCCGTCCATCACGTCGACGTGGAGCAGATCGGCGTGCGGCTCGACGCGCGCCACCTCCTCGCCCAGTCGGGAGAAGTCGGCGGCGAGAACGGAGGGCGCGATTCGGGGCGGTTTGATCATCGTGAGCGAGTGTATTCGGGAAGTCATGAGTCATGAGTCATGAGTTACCAGTTACCGGCGACCAGTTGCCAGTTACCAGCATGAGTCGAACCGGCACGGGACCTCTCGCCCTGCTCAAGACTGACGACTCGGAAATTCTCCTGTCTTGTTGGCGACCGACGCCTGAAGACTCAAACGACTGAGGACTGAGGACTGGAACTCAAGCGGGATCGATCTTCCCGCCGGCCCCGCGGCGTCCGTTGAGCCAGTCCGATCCGCTTTGCACCGGTCTGCCTGCAGGCTGCAGCATTACCAGGAGGAGACTGCCCTCAACGAACCCCGCCGCGGGCTCACCGTCTACCTCCTCGAAGGCTCCGGGCTCGACGAAGGTATCGGTGTGCTCGACCTCGAGCAGCTTGTGCCGGACACCGTCGATCATCACCCAGGCCCCGGGACGCGGATGGAAGGCGCGCACCGCCCTGTCGACGGCGTCAGCCCCCCAGCTCCCGTCGATCTGTGCCTCATTTGGGTCGAGCAGCGGAGCATTCGTCACTCCTGCATCGATCTGCGGGGCAGGCTCCAACTCCGCTGCTAGATAATCTGGGAAGGCGTCGTTTACGATCATCCCACCCAGATATGAGAGACGGCCGGTGAGTGAGCCGCCGGTCTCATCATCTGTGATGGGGGTCTCGACGACTGCAACCACAGGGCCGGTGTCCACGCCCTCATCGAGCAGCATCAGGCTGACGCCGGTCTTCTCGTCCCCCGCCAGGATGGCGCGCTCCACGGGAGCAGCCCCCCGCCACCGCGGCAGCAGCGAAAAGTGCACGTTCAAGTACCCGAACGGTGGCAGCTCGAGCACACGCGGCTCGAGGATCCTGCCATAGGCCACCACCAGTCCGACCTCGAATGGCATCTTGGATAGGTTCCCCCACAGCTCGTCCTTGTCACTCGGTTGCTGGATCCTGAGACCCCACTGCTCGGCGGCGCGCTTCACCGGCGGCGCAACCGGCGTGCCCGACCGGCCGCGCGGTCGATCGGGTTGAGTGATCACGAGCTCCACATCGGTCACGTCGAGCAAGGCGGCCAGGCTTGGGACCGCAGATGCAGGAGTACCGAGAAACACCGAGCGCATCAGGTTCGCCCTAGCCGGTCGTCGGCTACTGCCTCCCGGAGCTCCGCAATCGCCTGTTTCCTTTCCGCCTTGCTCAGGCGCTCGATGACGAGCCCGCCACTGAGGTGATCGATCTCGTGTTGAAGCACACGCCCCATCAGCTCGTCGCCCGAGTACTCGATCGCGTTTCCCTCGAGATCGAACCCCACCGCACGGGCGAAGCTGGGCCTAGAAATCTCCCAGAACCGCTCTGGAACAGATAAGCAGCCTTCCTCGAACGTCCACTCTCCTGAGGTTTCGACGATCTCAGGATTGACCATGACGAATGGCTCCTCTCCGACGTCGGCGACGAAGAGGCGCTTGGCGATCCCGATTTGGGGGGCCGCCAGCCCGACCCCGGGCGCGTCGTACATCGTGTCGAACAGGTCATCGGCGAGACGTCTGAGATCCTCGTCGAACACGTCGATCATCTCGGCATTGCTGCGGAGCACCGGGTCCGGATAGACGCGTATTGGGAAGATGGCCATTGAGCCAGAGGGTACCGCCAAGAGGCTCCGCACAACGGCGCGATCCGGTCTCCGCGGGCGAGACCACCTGCGGAGCCGTGGCCCGAGCGGCCCGCCGCGAAGCGGCAAGAGCGGAACAAATGGCGCTCCGCGACTACGACGCGATCCGGTGTTCGCGGGCGAGACCACCTGCGGAGCCGTGGCCCGATGTGGCCCGTAGCCAAGAGCGGAACAAATGGCGCCCCGCACAACGGCGCGATCCGGTCTCCATCGGCAAGGCCATACCGGTCCCCCGAACCCAGGGCTCCCGATGCCGCCTAAAGATCCACCGGATCGGCGTCCACCCGCACCCGCGACCCTCCGTCCCTCAGCGTCTGCACGACCGACCGCAATCGGATCCTCACCTCGCTGAGGTCGTCGCCCTGGAGCAGCCAGCGGTTCCCGCCCGCCCAGGCCGCGGGACCAAGCACGGTGACGCCTTGCCCCGCTGCTTGCAGCGCCGGCTCTGCGACTTCGAGCGGTGCGTCGGTCTCGATGGCGAGCAGCGCCCCGACCGGCGGAAAGCCGCTTGCGGCTCGGTCGCCGAGCTCGTCGTCGAGGAAAGGAAACGGTCTTCCGGATCTGAGGGCGGTGATCACGGGATGACTTGGGATCGCAGTCTGGATGAGTGCCTTTCGGCCGCGCCCGGGAGTCGTGGCCAGTGTCAGTCGCACCAGGATTCGCAACGCATCTTCCGCAGCTCGATAGTGCGGAGCCAACATCATGCCGTCGGCATCGATAGCGACCGCGAGATCGACCGGCTCCAGATCAACCAAGTCACGTTCGGTTCCGACTCGAACGTTTGCCGCCGACCCGACCTCGCCGACCGATTCGCCAAACGACCGGCGTAGGTCATCGACAACTCTTCCGATCCCGGCGCCGAGCGGCTCGAATCGGGTACCACCACAGGACACACACGCGCCATGCTCGGTTCCACAGCGCTGGCACGTACCGGACTGTTCCAGCCGCGCCCCGCAGTTTGTGCACCGTCGCAATTCTCTGCATCGCACACAACGAAAGGCACCGGCGTAGCCGCGCCGCGGCACCAGTACGAATACAGACCCATCGGCCCGCAGCGCGGCCCCGATTGCGATCCGCGTCCGTTCCATGATCAGTCCCGATCCGGAAGAGTCCTGGGCGCGGTCGGCGACCTCGACCAACGGCCACACTCGACCATTTCCCCTGCTGAGCTCGACACCCGCTGCGATCACGTCAGTCGTCGGAACGGCACCAACGAGCAGAAACCCGAATCGTTCGACCGCACTGCGGCGCCTCAGGACGTCGCGCACGTGATACGTTGGCGTCTGCTTCGCCTTGTAGGCGCGCCGACCTTCCTCGATGATCACCGCCAGACCGACAGACTCGGCTCCCCAAAAAGCGATCTCGCGTGTGCCGACGATCACCACGCCGGCGTCGCCGGCGGCCAGCGACCATGCGTTGGTTCGGTCTGCCGGTGACGACGGCGAGGTGGCAAGCATCACCCGGTCTCCAAAGACCTCGCCGAGGCCCGAGGCGGTAGCGGCAGCTTCTTCGACCGTGGGCGCACACACCAGGACGTTCTGGTTCGCTGCAACCACGGGTGATATCGCAGGTGTGATCAGCTGGACCGGTGGTTGGCCGCTCACCACATAGCGGGGTCTGGTGCGTCCAACGCTTATCTGAATGCCAGACCACGCGGCGAGCTTGGTGCTCGATGTGGCGGGAGCCTCGAAGACGGGATCGGCCACCATACGCGGGAGGTTCGGTGGAGCGGTGCGCGCCAACACGACCGATAGCGGGGCGACATAGTGGGTCGATACCCAGCGTGCCGTTTCGAGAAGACCACGACTGAAGACAGGAACCTCCCCGGATCGTGCCAGGATCGAGCGCAGGGGCCGGTCGGGCGTCGCAGTTCGTACCGACGTCACGTAACCCTTGACTCTTCGTCCACCGAGCGGAACCCGCACCATGGTCCCGACCTCCACACCGGACACATCGTCGGGTACGGCATAGGCGAATCCGTCATCCACGGCGAAAGACGGCACATCTGGAACGACCTGGGCGATCCTGGTCAGCTGGGGGCTCCCGCGGTATCGCCACCCCGGCGCAGTACCTCGATGCGATCGAGGAGACGCTCAGCGACCTCCGACTTGGTCATCAGCTCCCACGGCTCGGTCGAGCCGTCTGGAAGCACGATCACGACCTGGTTGGTATCGGAGCCGAACTCTGAGCCAAGGGCGGTGACATCGTTTGCCACCAGCAGATCGACGCCTTTGTCTCTTGCCTTGTCGACGGCCGCCTCGATCGAGCCTGTCTCGGCGGCAAATCCAACAAGGAATGGGCGTTTCTCCATTGCCGCCAGTCCGCCAAGGATGTCCGGGGTCGGACCAAGCACAACCTGTGGAGGTCCGGCGGCTCGCCGCAGCTTGGTGGCTTCGGGATGCTCCGGGGTGAAGTCAGCGACGGCGGCGGCCATAAGGGCAATGTCGGCGTCTTCGGCAGCCTTCCACACAGCGTCGGCCATCTCTCGGGCCGTCTCGACCGCAATCACCTCGACGCCAGGGTGGCGCGGAGCGGGAGCGGTCGTCACCAGGGTGACCGCAGCTCCCCGCCTCGCCGAGGCCACGGCGATGGCGTTGCCCATTTTCCCCGACGATCGATTGCCGATGAACCGCACCGGATCGATAGGCTCTCTCGTGCCTCCTGCAGTGACCAGCACCCGCTGGCCGGAAAGCCGGCCGCCGGGAAGGACTCCGGCGACGGATTCGGCGATCTCATCAGGGTCGGCCAAGCGACCGACACCCTCGTCTCCACCCGCAAGCGTCCCAGCATCGGGTCCAACGATCGTATAGCCGTCGCCGATCAGGGTGGCGATGTTGCGCTGCGTCGCCGGGTGGTCCCACATCTCGGTGTGCATCGCCGGAGCCAGCACCACCGGCGATGTGGATGCCAGCACCGTCGCCGAAACTGCGTCGTCGCTGAGCCCGGTTGCCAGCCTCGACAGCGTCGCTGCCGTTGCCGGTGCAACGACGATCGAATCGGCCCATGCCGCCAGGGTGGTGTGCGGGCTGACATCGTCATCGCCAAAGAGCTCGACGACGGGATGGCTGCCGGTGATAGCGGCCAGTGTTTGCGCTCCAATGAACTGGGTCGCCGATTTTGTCATAACGACACGCACCTGGGCTCCATGCTCGACGAGTCGTCTCGCCAGGTAGGCCGCCTTGTAGGCGGCGATGCCGCCGGTGATGCCGAGGACGATCCGTCGCTCGGCTAGCACGGTCCTAGTCCTCGATCGGCGCCGCTACGACCTTGCCATCTGCGATCTCTTCGAGGGCGATCGAGAGCGGTTTACGCGACATGCTGTGGACCTGAGGGGGGACATACCCGCCGAGACCTTCACCGAGCTGGTTGAAATAAGCGTTGATCTCCCTGGCACGGCGTGCGGAGAGCACACAGAGGCCAAAGCGGGATCCGACCATCTCCACGATCTTGCCTACGGCAGGCTCGGTCATCATTTTGGGTTGTCACTCCTCAAGGTCCCGATACGCCATAACGGCCAGCGGATCACTCCAGTATAGAGAGAACCTGGTAAATCGCGGTCTGCAGATCGTCATTGACCACAAGGTGATCGAAAGTCGCTTTTGCGTCCTCGATCTGTTCCGAGGCAACGGCGAGGCGCCTTTCCACGTCTTCTTCCGAGGTATCGCCCCTTTCCCGCAGCCGACGCTCCAGCTCTTCGAGCGACGGTGGCACGATGAATAACAGCACCGCATCGGAGTAGGCGGCTCTCACCTGATGGGCGCCGACGTTCTCGATATCCAGGAGCACGTCCTCCCCGGCGGCGATGTGCTCGAGAACCGGTGCCCCGGGGGTCCCATATCGATGTCCGCCGTATTCGGCCCACTCGAGTAACTCATCTGCGGCGACCAGCGCGTCGAATCGCGCATCGGTGACGAAGAAGTAATCCTTCCCATCCCTCTCCCCAGGTCGGGGAGCTCGCGTCGTGGCCGAGACGGAGAAGGTTGCACCCGACCGTTCGAGCACCACGTCGACCACGCTCGACTTGCCAACCCCGGAGGGCCCGGATACGACGAGCAGGGTCCCGTCAGGAGAAGTGGTCGAGGAGACACTCACGTTGCCGACTTCCGAGGCCGCGGATCTTGCGGTTCTCTGCAATCTTGCAGTCTTCCATCAGGCGCATCGCCTTGACCTTGCCCACTCCCGGCATCGCTGCCAGCAGCGGGTATACCTTGGTGCCTGCCACGATGTCGTCGGTTTCCGCTTCGGTGAGCACGTCCGATAGCGTGCGGGAACCCGTCTGGAGCAGCGCCTTGATCTCAGCACGTTTCACTCGCGCGGCTCCCGCCTTTGCCAGCGCTGCGCTGCGCTGCTCGTCGGTGATCTGGGGTGGCGTCCTCGAAGTACTCATGGGCGGATGGTATCAAGCCCAGTCGGCGATCCCGTTGACCGCGGCCGCGATGACCGCAGCTGCATTCTCAGGATCGGGCGACTGAGTGATCGGTCTTCCGACAACGAGCAGGTCGGCACCGGCGGAGATCGCAACCGTTGGCGTTGCCGTCCGCGCCTGGTCGTCGCCGGTGTCGTCGATCCGGATCCCCGGAGTGACGCGCAACAGGTTCGGTGCTGCTTCAGTCACCGTGGCCAGCTCATGGGGAGACGACACGATGCCCTCGCACCCGACGGTCGCGGCCGTCCGGGCCATGTGAGCGACCAGCCGGGCAGGTGTGGCGTCGATACCGACCGCAGCCAGTCGATCGTCATCCAGCGAGGTGAGCACGGAGACGGCGAGGATCCCCGCCGCCGACTCGGATCCCTGCGCCAGCCCGGCCACGGCCGCAGCCAGCATGTCGGCTCCGCCGGAGGCGTGAGCGGTTACCCAGCGGGCTCCCCTGGCGCCAATCCGCTCTGCTGCGCGTTCGACCTGGGTCGGGATGTCGTGGAGTTTGGCGTCGACAAACACCGGCCGGCCAAGACCCACGAGTTCATCGACGAGTTGGGGGCCCCTGTCGTACAACAGGCCAAGACCGATCTTGAAGCCAGCGACGTGGGCATCGACCCGCTTCGCCATATCGAGGGCCGCTTCTGCCGTTGGCAGATCGAGGGCCACGATGACCCTTCCGTTCATCATTGCACGGCTCCCACCAGCTCGGCAACGCCACCGACGCCTTCCTTCGCCATGAAGCGCTCCAGCCCTCCGAGAATGCGGCGCCCGATCCGCGGCTTGGCGAAGTGTGCGGTGCCAATGGCGACGGCCGAAGCACCGGCCATGAGGTATTCGACAACATCCGAGCTCGTCTGGACTCCGCCGCAACCGACGATGGGGAGCCCGGGCAGTGCCTGCGCCACCTCCCACACACATCGCATAGCGATGGGCTTGAGCGGAGCACCCGAGTAGCCGCCGACGACACCACTGAGCTTGGGTTGCCTGGTCGCGATATCGATTCCAGCGCCCCACACGGTGTTGGTCAGCACCACCCAGTCGGCGCCGGCCTCGGCGACGGCATCGGCAACGGCCACAACGTCGACGGCGTTCGGTGAGAGCTTGGCTCCGATCGGCAGGTTGGTCGCCCCGCGGACTTCGGCGACCGCCGAGGCGGCCACCTCGGCGTCGAGGGCGAAGAACTTGCCGGTGAGATTCGGGCACGACAAATTGATCTCGACCGCCGCCACCCCGGCATCGGCTAGCCCTGAGGCAACCTCGGCAAAGCCCAAGGGATCGTGAGCCACCGCCGACCCCCATACGCTGGTAGGCACGTCAGCGATCAGGGGCCCGACGTGGCGGCCCCACGCCTTGATGCCGGGGTTCTGGATCCCGATGCCGTTCAACATCCCCTCCCCGGCAGGCGCCATTCTCGGTGCGGGGCGGCCAGACCACGGCTCTGGTGACACCGACTTCGCCACCGCCGCCCCGTAGACGGAGAAGTCGACGACACGGGCGAAGTCAACAACCGATCCCACCGTCCCCGACGCAGCGACCAGCGGCGATCCAAGCCGGACCGGTCCCAGGATCGTTTCCAGACTCATGGCGATACCCCCGCTGCGGCGTGGTGCTCCTGGATGCTGGCGACGGTGGTGACGGCGTCGGGTCCCGCCTGGAGGCTTCTGGCGACAGCATGCCCACCCTGGGCCGTAGTGATGCACGGCACCCCGTGCCTGGTCGCGGCCATTCGGATCAGCCGGCCGTCTCCGCGCGCCCTGCGTCCCTGCGGCGTGTTGATGACCAGATCGATATCGCCGGCCTCGATCAACCGCACCGGGTCGTACGGGCCTTCGGCGACCTTGTCGACATGGGTGGTGGCGATGCCATGTCGCGCCAGGTGCCCGGCCGTCCCGTGAGTGGAGAAGATCCGGAACCCGAGCTCGGTGAAAACATGGCCGATCTCGACCCCGAGCGGCTTGTCCCGATCCGCCAGTGACAGGAACAAGTTGCCAATGGCCGGGATTGCCCGGCCCGAAGCGGCAAGCGATTTGGCGTAGGCGACGCCTGGCTCCGGTCCGATTCCCATGACCTCGCCCGTTGCTCGCATCTCCGGTCCAAGAATGGTGTCTTCGGTCGGGAACCGGCTCCACGGCAGCACCGCTTCCTTCACCGCCGTATACGGCATGGTGACCCGTTGGTTCGGAATGATGCCCGCTGCGCGCAAATCGGCGAGCTGCTCCCCCATCATCACCCGGGTCGCCACCTTTGCCAGCGGGACGCCGGTCGCCTTGGAGATGAACGGCACCGTTCGCGATGCTCTCGGGTTGGCCTCGATCACAAACACCACGCTCTCCTGGATAGCGAATTGGACGTTGAGCAATCCGCGAACACCGAGACCGGCAGCGAGCCTGTGGGTGTAATCCTCGATCGTCGCTGTTGCCTCCTCGCCGATGGTCGGTGGCGGGACGACGCAGGCCGAGTCGCCCGAGTGCACGCCCGCCTCCTCAACATGCTCCATGATCCCCCCGACGTACAGCTCGGTCCCGTCGAAGATCGCATCGACATCTACTTCGATGGCCGACTCGAGGAAACAGTCGATGAGCAGTGGCGACTCCGCCAGGTCCACCTCACCCCCGGGTACCGCGTCGTACAGCTCGGCGAGATAGCTCCCAAGCTCATCGCTCGCATAGACGATCCGCATCGCCCTTCCACCCAGCACATATGACGGGCGCACCAACACCGGAAACCCGATCGTGTCGGCAACCGCCATCGCCTCGGTGATCGAGGTGGCCGTCCCGTGGCGGGGTTGTGGGATGAGCAGCCGGCGACACAGCGCGGAGAAGCGCTCCCGATCCTCTGCGGCATCGATGGCGTCTGGAGGGGTTCCTGCGATAGGAAAACCAGCCTCCTCGATGGCATGTGCCAGGCCGAGCGGGGTCTGGCCTCCGAGCTGGACGATCACGGCCTGCGGCTGTTCCACGTCCAGGACTGCCAGCACATCCTCGACGGTGAGGGGCTCGAAGTACAGGCGGCTCGATGTGTCGTAGTCCGTCGACACTGTCTCAGGGTTGCAGTTGATCATCACCGGTTCGTAGCCGGCATCGGTCAGGGCGAAGGCGGCATGCACGCAGCAATAGTCGAATTCGATTCCCTGCCCGATCCGGTTCGGCCCCGAGCCCAGCACCACCACCGTCCGATCGCCGGGATCCGGTGCTTCGTCCTCGTCTTCGTACGTCGAGTAGTAATACGGCGTCGTCGCAACGAACTCGGCGGCGCAGGTGTCCACGGTCTTGAACGTGGTGGCGATGCCCGCTTCGAATCGAATCCTGTCCACCGGCTCACCAAGCAGGTAGCCGAGTTGGGCATCCGAGTATCCATACCGTTTCGCGGTCCTGATTGCCACAGAATCGGCGCCGCTGCTTTCGAGCTCGGTGCGGATCTCGACGATCTGGGCAAATTGATCCACGAACCACGGGTCGTACCCCGTCTCCCGTGCGACGTAGTCGGCGTCGAACCCGCGTCGCAGCGCCTCGGCAGCCAGGTAGACGCGGTCGGGTGAAGGTTGGTGCAACCCCTGCTGCAACTCCTCGTCGTCGAGGGCGGCGACCGTTGCCTCACCGGGGTCCGCGTTGAGCCCCATCCGACCTGTTTCCAGACTCCTGAGCGCCTTTTGCAGCGCCTCAGGAAACGTTCTCCCGATTGCCATAGCTTCCCCAACGCTCTGCATCGAGGTGTCGAGCACCCGGTCGACCGTGGCAAACTTGGCGAAGTCGAAGCGGGGTGCCTTCACCACCACATAGTCCAGCGCCGGCTCGAATGAGGCCGGAGTCGCCCCCGTGATGTCGTTGGTGATCTCGTCGAGCGTGTACCCGACGGCGAGCTTGGCGGCGATCTTGGCAATCGGAAACCCGGTCGCCTTCGAGGCGAGCGCCGAGGACCGCGATACCCTGGGGTTCATCTCCACGATGATGCGCCGCCCGGATTCCGGGTCGACGGCGAACTGCACGTTGGAGCCCCCGGTGGCCACACCGACCTCTGTCAAGCAGGCGATCGCCTCGTCGCGCATCTCCTGGTACTCGCGATCGGACAGGGTCTGGGCCGGGGCAACCGTTATCGAATCGCCGGTGTGGACCCCCATCGCGTCCAGGTTCTCGATCGAGCACACGATCACGGCGTTGTCGGCCGCGTCGCGCATCACCTCGAGCTCGAACTCCTTCCATCCAACGAGCGATTCCTCGACGAGGACCTCACCGACCGGCGAGGCGTGCAGACCGGCGGAGACGACCCGGATTGCCTCGTCGTCGTCGTGAGCCAACCCTGTGCCCCCGCCGCCGAGGATGTAGGAAGGCCGAACCATCATGGGATAGCCGAGCCCTGTCGCCGCGACCAGCGCTTCTTCGACCGAGTGCACGTAGGAGGATCTCGCGGTAGCGATCCCGGCTCGCTTCATGGCCTCCTTGAAGGCGCCGCGGTCCTCGGCGGTAGCGATGGCGTCGAGACCGGCACCGATCAGCTCGACTCCGTATTTCTCGAGCACACCGTCACCAGCCAGCGCCATCGTCACGTTGAGGGCGGTCTGACCGCCGAGGGTCGGGAGCAGAGCATCGGGCCGTTCCTTGGCGATGATTGCGGCGACCACTTCGGGCGTTACCGGCTCCAGGTATGTGGCGTCAGCGAATGCGGGATCGGTCATGATCGTCGCCGGGTTGGAGTTGACGAGGATGATGCGGTACCCGTCTTCCCTGAGCACCTTGAGCGCCTGGGTGCCCGAATAGTCGAACTCTGCGGCCTGTCCGATGATGATCGGGCCGGCGCCGATGAGGAGGATCGATTCGATGTCGGTCCTACGCGGCATGCGACACTCCAGAGGCGAAGCGGTCGAAGAGGATGGAGGCGTCATTCGGGCCTGGCGCCGCCTCCGGGTGATACTGAACCGAGAATGCCGACATATCCGGGCATGCGAGCCCTTCGAGAGTGCCGTCATTGAGGTTGTGATGGGTTGCCACCACTCGACCGAAGCGACTTTCGAGCGCTGGCGGCACATTTGCATTGAGAGCCTGCGTCGTGCCTCCTGGTGAGGACAGGTCGACCGCAAAGCCATGGTTCTGCGAGGTGATCTCCACCCTCCCGTCGTGGCGCCTTCGCACCGGATGGTTCGCTCCGTGATGGCCGAACGGCAGCTTGAACGTCGTTGCTCCCAGCGCCAAACCGAGTATCTGGTGGCCGAGGCAGATCCCGAAGATCGGAACCTTCCCGAGCAGGCCGCGCACCGCGACGATCGACTCGGTCAACGGCTCGGGGTCACCCGGGCCGTTTGACAGAAACACGCCGTCCGGTGAGTAGGAGAGGGCGGCGTCGGGCGCGGTCGCCGCGGGCACAACGGTGACGGCGATACCTCGGTCGGTCAGCGCCGCGATGATGTCGCGCTTGATCCCGAAGTCATACGCCACCACCTCGGCTCTGATGACGCCGTTGGGCTCGCGCCGATACGGCTCCGTCGTGGTGACGTCGCTGACCAGGTCTCTTCCAACGATCTCGGGTGTCGCTGCAGCCACCGCGGCGAGGTCAGCGACATCGATGTCGCTGCCGATCGCAGCCGGCATCGCTCCGTGGTGGCGAACATGGCGGGTCAGCCGCCTGGTGTCGACGTCGGTGAGCACGACGATGCCGTGGCCTGCCAGGAACCCTGAGAAGCTGCCCTGCGACCGCCAGCTCGAGTCGAACCGGCTCATCGAGCGTGTCACCAACCCGACGGCGCGGGGTCGATCCGCCTGCTCATCCGCAGCGTTGATGCCGTAGTTACCGATGTGCGGCGCCGTCATTGCCACGATCTGGCCGGCGTACGAAGGATCGGTGATGATCTCCTGATATCCGGTCATCGCCGTGTTGAAAACCACCTCTCCGCGGGCAATCCCCTCGGCGCCAACCGATCGACCCCGAAAGACGGTGCCGTCTGCGGTGACGAGCACGCCCGCTTTCACTGCGTCAGGGCAACAGCGGCCGGTGACCCGTCGCGGGCGGTGGTCGTTCCTCGGTAGACCGTGGCCACCACCCTGCCCTGGAGCGCCATCCCGAAATAAGGGGCGTTCGACGATCGAGACAGCGTTCGCTCCGGTACCCATTCGTGGGCGGGGTCGAACACGGCGAGATGGGCCGGGTTGCCAACGGCAACCCAGCGGCCCTGGTCGAGCGTGCCGGCGATGGCCGCCGGTGCTACCGCCATCCGGGTGTAGAACGACACGGGATCCAGCGGAGCCACCGTGTTGACCACGGCAGCCGCCCACTCCAGGCCCGTGATCCCGTTTGCGGCATGCTCAAACGGAACATCCTTGTCGTGCGCCGCGTGCGGCGCGTGGTCGGTGGCGACAGCATCGATGGTTCCGTCGCGCAGGCCAGCCCGCAACGCATCCCTGTGCTCAACACTGCGCAGCGGAGGCATCACCTTGTAAACGGGGTCGGTTGTGGCAACCATGCTGTCGTCGAAAGCGAGATGATGGGGGGTCACCTCGGCAGTCACATCCAGGCCGCGGGTCTTTGCTGCGGCGATCATCTCGACGCCACCCGCTGTCGACAGATGTTGGACGTGGTACCTGGCCCCGGTGAGCTCGGCGAGCCGAAGGTCTCGTGCGATGATGATCTCCTCTGCCTCAGCAGGTATGGCCGACATTCCGAGCAGCGACGACACCGCTCCTTCGTGTATCTGGCCCGCGGCGGCGAGGCCGGGATCGACTGCATGCTGGGCGATCACACCGCCTCGGGTGGCCAGGTAGTCCATCGCCTGTCGCATGAGGCCGGCGTCGGCAACCGCATCCCCATCGTCGGTGAACACCCTGACCCCGGCCTCCCACAGCTCGTCGAGGTGGGCGAGCTGTTCGCCGTGGCGTCCCATCGACACCGCTCCTGCTGGCCTCACATCTACGAGGCCGGTCGAGCGTCCGCGGTCGACGATGAACCTTGCCAGATGGCCGGCGTCGACGGCCGGATCGGTGTTCGGCATCGCAACGATCGCGGTGTAACCGCCGGCGGCGGCTGCCGCCGAGCCGGACGAGATGTCTTCCTTCCACTCCTCCCCTGGCTCGCGCAGGTGGGTATGGAGATCGACGAACCCGGGGCCCACCCAGGCCCCGTCACACTCGACGATGGTGTCCGCCACCAGATCGCTTCCGATCTCGACGATCGTTCCGTCGGTGATGCCGACGTCGGATTCGACCACACCGTCCTCGGTGAGGACACTGCCTCCTGTGAGCACGAGATCATTCATCGTGCTCACCCCCAAGCAGGCGAAATAGGACCGCCATTCGCACGGCGACTCCGTTGGCCACCTGCTGCAGGATGAGGCTGCGATCGTCGTCTGCGACTTCGGCTGCGATCTCGACCCCCCGATTCATCGGGCCGGGGTGGAGCACCACAGTGTCCGGCTTGAGTCGGGAAAACCGCTGCACGGTCATCCCGTAGCGCGTCGTGTACTCGGAGAGGGAAGGAAACACTGAGGCGCCACCACGTTCGGCCTGGACCCGCAACAGGTAGACGACATCGAGCTCGGTCAGCACCTCATCGAGGTCTTCCGACGTTTGCGCCGGCCATCCATCTGTCTGGATAGGGAGCAATGTCTTTGGCGCCACCATGGTGACCTCGGCGCCGAGCGTGTTGAAGGCAAACACGTCGGAGCGCGCTACGCGGGAATGCCTGATGTCACCGACGACGCCGATGCGGAGCCCGTCGAGGGTCCCGAACCGCTGCCGAATGGTCAGGGCATCGAGCAGGGCTTGTGTGGGGTGCTGATGGGCGCCGTCTCCCGCATTCAGGACCGGCTGATCCACCCATTCGGCCACCCGCCACGGAGCGCCGGTTGCCGTGTGCCGGACCACCATGGCATCGGTACCCATGGCTTGGACGGTGAGCACGGTGTCCTTGAGGCTCTCCCCCTTGGACAGGGAGGAGGTACTCGGCGAGAACGACATGATGTCCGCGCTCAGCGCCTTGGCCGCCTTCTCGAAGGAGAGCTTGGTCCGTGTCGACGGCTCGAAGAACATCGTTGCCACAGTCTTGCCGCGAAGCGCCGGCACTTTGGGTATGGGCCGATCCAGCACTTCAACGAAGGATTCGGCATCGTCGAGCAACTCGGTCAGCTCCTCGCGGGTGGTGTCCTCTGTCGAGAGGAAATGGTTCATGGTGCACCTCCAGGTTCGATCTCCACCCCGTCGGCACCGTCGATCTCGGCGACGTGCACCGTGACCCGTTCGTCGTGGGCGGTCGGCAGGTTCTTCCCGACGTAGTCGGGCCGGATGGGAAGCTCACGGTGGCCGCGGTCGACGAGGACGGCCAGCTGCACGCGCTCTGGCCTGCCAAGGTCGGCCAAGGCGTCGAGCGCGGCCCGGATCGTTCTCCCCGTATACAGAACATCGTCGACCAGGACGACGGTGGCTCCATCGACCGGTTCCGGCACCTCGGTCTTGCCGAGCTCGGTCTTCGGTCTGGTGTCGAGATCGTCGCGGTACAGGCCGATGTCGAGGCTGCCCCACGGAGTCCACTTGCCTTCGATGCGCTCGATGGCCGTCGCCAGCCGCTCGGCCAGCGGGACCCCGCGGGTGTGAATGCCGACGAGAAGCAGGTCGGCGGCCCCCCGGTTCCGTTCCAGGATCTCGTGAGCCATCCGCGTCAGCGCCCGGTCGATATCAGCTGGATCCATCACTTGGCGGGGCATGGCCGGCCAACAAAAAGGCGGTCGACGAGCCCGGTGGGTTCGCCGCCGCTATGGACGTCGCTCATTCTCGCTCCTCCCTTGCCGGCCTCACTGGACCGGCTTAAAGGTCGTGCTGTCGGGGGCACCGTAGCACGCTGCTCGGCAAGCGTGGGGGACCCGGAAATCCGCACCGCCAGCCGGCTACGCGTTCCCGGCTGGCTCGGGCCGGCGAGGTCTAGTCGCCGGATTGCTCGGCGATTTTGGCAAGCACACCGTTGACGAAACGACCGGACTGCGCCGTCGAGTAACGCTTGGCAAGCTCGACGGCCTGGGACAAGACAACGGCGACCGGGGTGTCCGTATAGCGGAGCTCGTACACACCGAGACGCAGGACCGCTCGATCAACCGCAGGCATCCGGGCCACACGCCAGTCGGTGGCCTCGGCGTCGAGCATGGCGTCGATTTCCTCCACGTGTGACCAGGTCTCATGGGCAAGCCGAAAGCCGCGCCCCTCGTGCTTGGAGGACTCGATTTGGGAGAGATCGCCTGCGTCGGCCGAGTACAGGAGCCCGATGGCGCGCTCCCGCGCCTCCTGGTGGCTCACGAGACTCGGGTGATGTAGTCCCCGGTTCGGGTGTCGACCTTCACGATGTCGCCGATGTCGACAAAGAGCGGGGTCTGGATCACCAGCCCGGTCGACAGGGTCACCGGCTTGGTCGCACTCGACACCCGATCGCCCTTGACCGCATGCTCGGTATGGGTGACCTCCAACTCCACGGCGGCAGGGAGCTCGATCCCGATCGGCTTGCCCTCGAACATGGACAGCCGAACGGTTGCACCTTCCGCCAGATACGAGGCCTCGGCGCCGACGGCCTCAGTTGTGAGCATGAGCTGGTCGAACGTCTCGCCGTCCATGAAGGTGAACCCCAAGTCGTCACGAAACAGGTACTGGTGGTCGCGGCGGTCGATCGTTGCCCTTGGCAGATTCTCACCTGCGCGGAACGTGCGATCGACGACTCCACCAGACGTGAGGTTCTTGAGCTTCATGCGCACGAACGCCTTGCCCTTTCCCGGCTTGACGTGCTGGTACTCCACCACCTGGTACAGGCCGTCCGGCAAATTCAGCGCCATCCCGGGTTTTACGTCGTTGGTCGAGATCACGGGTTCGGCTCCTCGATGCCGACAGCAGCCAGTGCGGCGCGTACGCTAGCGGGATCGGCGTGTACAACCGCTGGCCTCCCCACCGCCTCCAACACCACGAAACGGAGGCCCCCGTCGTCCCGTTTCTTGTCAACCGTCATCAACTCTTCGACCCGTGCGGTGGACACGGTCGGCGCATCCACCGGAAGACCAATCGAGGCGATGAGGTCACGCTGTTCGGCAGCTCCGTCGAAGCCCGTCATCATCTCCGAGAGGGCGGCCGCTGCCACCATGCCGACGGCGACCGCATGACCATGGCTCATCCCGGCAGCCACCTCCACTGCATGACCGATCGTGTGCCCGTAGTTCAGGATCGCCCTTCGGCCGCTCTCGGTGAAATCCGATGACACGACCGCGGCCTTGACGGCAACCGCCCGGTCGACAACCTCTTCGACAGGCGCGCCAAGACCGTGTCTCCTGTAGAGCGCAACCAGGGCCGGGTCGCCGACGTACCCCGTCTTCAGAGCCTCGGCGGCACCCTCTGCCAGTAGAACCTCGGGGAGCTCGGCGAGGACGTCGAGATCCACGACGACCCTGGCGGGGTGTCGGAACACTCCTGCGAGGTTCTTTCCGTTGACGTTGACCGCAGACTTGCCGCCGATGGCCGCATCGACGGCACCGAGCAGCGTTGTCGGGATGAACACAGCCTCGATCCCGCGCATGTAGGTCGCCGCAACGAACCCTGCGACGTCGGTGAGGGCCCCTCCCCCGATGCCGACGACGGTGTCGCCACGGGTCACGCCTGCGGTGCCCAGCCGGCGGTACACATCCTCGACGACCCCCATTCGCTTGGCCGCTTCACCGTCGGGCAATGTCATCGAGACCGTCGCATACCCTTCGTCGGCTAGCCGACCGACGACGGCTTCGGCTAGCCCCGTCACCACCGGCTGGGTGAGGATCACCACCTGCGACCGACCCTCGCGTTCGGGGAGCAGCGGGGAGCCATCGGTCAGGCCATGGCCGACGAGGATCTCGGAGACGACTTCGTCACCTTCGGTGATCACATGTCGCATGCGGTCTCGACACGATCGGCGACGGTCTCGACGTCGTCGTTGCCGTCGACGACGACCCTGGCTGCAACTCGGTAGGCAACGGCGCGGTCGGCGAAGATATCGGCGAGCCGTTCCAGGGTGTCTCCGCCGAGGAGCGGGCGGGTCCCGGCGTCGCCAATCCTGACCGCCGCCGTTTCCGGGGTCACCTCGAGCAGCACGACCGTTCCACTATCGCTCATAGTGGTGACGTTGCGCTCGGCAAGCACCGAACCACCCCCGGTGGCGACGATCCCGTAGGGCTCGGCGGCAACGGTTCGCAGTTCGTCGGCCTCGAGGTTTCGGAAAGCATCCTCACCTTCCATGAAGAAGATATCGCTCACCGTCCGCCCGGCGATGTGTTCCACCCGGTCGTCGATGTCGTAGAACGGGAGGCCGGAGCGCTTGGCCAGCACCGAGCCGACGGCGTTCTTGCCGCTTCCCATCAACCCGATCAGCCAGATGTGGCCCATCAGTAGGCGGCGAGGCGCGCCAAGTGGGCGTGATGTGCTTCGACGAACGCGGACCGGGTGTCGCCTCCGTACACCCGCTGCGTCTCGGCGGCGAGCACGATGGCAACCATCTGCTCGGCAACGACGCCGGCCGCCGGCACCGAACACACGTCGCTGCGCTCGCGGAACGCATCGGCCGCCTCCTTGGTCTTCACATCGATCGATCGCAGCGGGCGCATCAAGGTCGACAGTGGCTTTTGGGCGGCCCTGACCCTGATGATGGAACCGTTGGAGATGCCACCCTCGATGCCGCCGGCCCGGTTGGTGTCCCTAACCACCCCATCGCCGCCGTCCCCGACGAGAATCTCATCGTGGGCCTCCGTACCGAATCGGGATGCGGAGGCAAATCCGTCCCCGACCTCGACGGCCTTGATGCCGGGAATCGACATGAGCGCACCGGCAAGCAGCGTGTCGAGTTTGCGGTCGTAGTGCACGTGGCTGCCAACACCTGCAGGGACGCCGTGGGCGACCACCTCAACGATGCCGCCGAGCGTGTCACGGTCACTCTTTGCGGTGTCGATGGCGGCGACCATCGCCATCTCGGCGTCTTGGTCGTCGTACACGCGAACCGGCGATTCGTCGATAGCGCGCATATCGCCCGCGGCCGGGACGAGCTCCTTCTCGGCGGCGACCGGCCCGATGCGAACTACGTGGCTGAGGACGCTGATCCCCACCTCGGCGAGTAGCTGCTTTGCCGCATAGCCTGCCACCGTTCGCGCCGCGGTCTCCCGCGCCGACGCCCGCTCCAGTATGTCGCGGGCGTCATAGGTGCCGTACTTCAGCATCCCTGCCAGGTCGGCATGCCCCGGCCTAGGCGTCGTCATCGGTCGCTCGGCCGCACCAGCGCCTGGGGCCATCTCCGCGGACCAGCGTTCCCATTCTGTGTTTCTGATGGCGACGGCAACCGGGCTGCCAAGCGTTCGTTCAAACCGGACCCCGCCCAGGATCTCGAGCTCGTCACGCTCGATCCGCATTCTCGGGCCTCTTCCATGCCCGAGACGACGCCTGGCCAACTCGGCGCTCAACCCGTCGGCGGTGAAAGACAGGTCCTTGGGGAGCCCCTCGACGATCGTCACCAGTGCCGGGCCGTGGGACTCGCCTGCTGTGAGAAACCGGATCATCGCGCCATCGTCGCAGCGCCACCGCGCAATGTCATCCTGTCCCGTTCAGATACCAATCGGCGATAGCCGATCCCCAGGCGAGGGCGGCGTACGCCCCGACAACCAGATACGGGCCAAAAGGGATGGCATCTTTCCTGCTGCGGAGTCTGGAGACGATCAACAACAGCGAGATCAGTCCCCCAAGTAGGAAGGCGGCAAACACGGCAACGATCAGGACCTCCCAGGCCGGATAGGCGGTGAATACGCCGAGCAGGAAGCCGAGCTTCACATCTCCGAAACCGAACCCGCCCCTGGCGATGAGCGCCAGCACGAAGAGCAGGGCAAAGTACGCAGCACCGCCGAGCAACGGTCGCAGCAGAGCCCCACCGTCAAGAACGCTCCCCGCCAGCAACACAAGCACCCCAACGACCGTCCCCGGGAATAGGATGCGATTCGGGATCAGCTGGGAGTCGATATCGGTGAGGGTCAGCGTCACCGTGACCGCGACGAACCACAGATACGCTGGCAGGACCCAGGTCACGCCGACCACGAGCGGCGTTGCCGCGAAGAGAAGGCCGGTGGCGACTACAACGACCGGCAGCCGTCTCGATTCCTTCCTCAGCTGCGACGGGGCCACGTCGATGGCGACGGCCTCGGCAAGCACTCCGGCGAAGAGGCCGATGGGAAACACTATGAGACTCGCCATGCGGCGCTGGAGCCTATCGAAGTCGAGAGTGGATGGTCGACAGCAAGGGTCCTGGGACTCAGAACGCGGCTCGCATGGCATCGACCGGAGCGGCAACACCGGTCCATAGCTCGAATGACACCGCCGCCTGGGCCAGGAGCATGTCACGCCCATCGGCAACGGGCAGCCCGCGACCAGCGACCTCGCCGACGGCAGGCGTCTGCAGCTCGCCATAGGGGAAATCGACGAGCCCGGCGGCATTGGCAAGCGTGGCAACCGGGAGCGTTTCGCCTCCCATACCGATCGGGGTGGCGTTCACCACGATCGCTCCCTCGACACCGGTCCCCCACTCCAGGAGGTCCCCGTCCACACGGGTGCGCTCGAGCAAGGCGCCGGCACCATCGAGGTTGCGCGCCGCGATGTGCAGGTCGCGGTCGGCCAGGGCAACAAGCGCAGCAGCCGCCGCCCCGCCGCTGCCGAGCACGAGGATCGGAGCGGTCATCGACAGCCGGGCGTCACCCCAGATCGTGAGGATTCCCGCCACATCGGTGTTCTCGCCAAAGGCCATCCCTTCGCGGTGTACCAGGGTGTTCACCGCACCGGTGCGTAAGGCCGTTTCGGAGACACGATCGACTGCAGCAAAAGCCGCCTCCTTGTGCGGCATAGTGACATTGCCACCGTCGAGGCGTCCGTAACGGACTTCGGCAACGGCAGTCATCAGCCCTGACCGGTCGACCATCCTGGCCTGGTAACTGCCTTCGATCCCTGCAGCCGCCAGCGCCGCAGTATGAATGGCCGGCGATCGCGAGTGCTCGACGGGATCGCCGAGCAGCACGAGGTTCACGGGAGTACCCCGTCCGCCTTCGCCTGCTCGATCTTCGCCTGGTGCTCCTCATACGTCTCGGAAAAGCCGTGACGACCGTCCTTGGAAGCGAGCACGTAGAACAGGAAGTCTGTAGTCGCCGGGTTGGCCGCAGCCAGAACCGACTCGATCTGGACGGTACTGATCGGGGTCGGAGGGAGGCCGGCGATCAGGTATGTGTTCCAGGGTGAGTCGATCTCCAGATCTTCTGCGAGAACCCTGCCGGGACTGCCGCCACGGGCGTAAACGACGGTGGCATCGATCTGGAGAGGCATCCCCTGATCGAGGCGGTTGTAGATCACACTCGAGATGAGCGGTCTGTCTTCCTCGACGCCCGCTTCACGCTGGATGAGCGATGCCACGATCAGGACCTCGTAGGTGCCCACACCGAGTTCCTCGAAGCGTGACGAGTCAACGTCGTTCACCCGGTGCACCGCCTCGTCTGCCATCATTTGGAGGATCTCCCTCGGCTGGGTGTCCTCGCCGATCTCATATCGTGCCGGGTACAACAAGCCCTCCCATCTGGCCAGCTCATCGACACCTCCCGGCGCTTCGGCGGGAAGCAACGCAGACGTGACCCACTCATCACGCAGCGCGACCGCAAAGTCCTCGACCGGCTTGCCGGTCTGTTCGGCGAGGCTCTCGATGGCGGAGGCCACGGTGACACCTTCGAGCACGATGACGCTCTGGTTGAACACATCCGGGCCCGCAACAAGCCGGGCGGTCACGTCCTCTGGCCTCATGCCGGTCTCCAGGTGGTAGGTCCCCGGCTTGAGCTGCGACGCCACACCCTGCTCCTCGACGAAGCGTGACAGGTCTCGAGCCGGTACCACACCGGCTTCCTCCATCGAGGCGGCGATGCTGCGAGCCGACGCCCCGTTTGGTACCTCGACGGTCACTTCGGTGCCGAGCACGATCGTCGTCGTCAGCGGCGCGGCCGTCACTGCTCCAGCGAGCAGCCTCCCAAGCAGAAACACGGCGACGACCCCTGCGCCGAGGAGCATGGTTGCGACGAGGACCCGAATCAGGATCCGGTCACGCTTGGTGGTCTCCATCGTCATCGTGCATCCGCCTGTCGAGATAGCTCTGCAACATGACCGCCGCCGCTACCTTGTCTCGCACGTCTCGTCGCCGGCGGCGACGGACTCCACCCTCGATCAGGGCATCCTCCGCGGTAACGGTCGTGTACCGCTCGTCCTGGAGCAAAACCGGTAGGCCGGTCTCCTCTGCGACCTGGTCCGCGAAGGCCCTGGCCGACCTCGCCGCCTGTCCTTCCTCGCCGGAGAGCAGCAGCGGCAGCCCAACGACGACACGTTCGACGGCAAACTCACTGATCAGCGAGCGCAACGCGATTGTGACGTCGGCGACACGCTGGTCGATCACTGAATGCGGCGTGGCAATGGTACCGGTGGCGTCCGATACCGCGACTCCGATGCGACGCTCCCCATGGTCGAGGCCGAGGATCCTCAACGTCCTGCGAGGGCCTCGTGCGCCGCGTCCTTTGCCTCGCTGAGCGCGTCGTCGATCCGGTCCCCTGCCGGACCGCCGGCCTGGGAGAGGTGCGGATCCTTGCTGCCACCGCCGCCCAGGGTTTTGGCAGCGGTGGAAATCAGGTCACCAGCGGATACCCCACTTTCGACCAGGTCCTCGGAGACGAATGCAATGATCGCTCCCTTTCCTCCTGTGGTCGATCCGAGCACCCCGATGCCGGACCGCATCCTGTCCCTGACCTGGAAGGCGAGAGCCCGCAGCGCGTCGCCGCTCAGCGCTTCTTGTTTGGCAACGAGGATGGAATAGCCGTCGACCTCTTCGACCTGATCGAGGAGGCTGGCCGCGGTCTCGCTGCGAGCTTCTTGCTCAAACTGCTCGATCCGCACCCCCAGGGCCTTGCTATTCAGGGCCATCGCCTCCGCCGCCTCAACCAGCCGTGCCGGCTGAGCGCCGAGGGCTCCGGCAGCGGTCTCGACGTCGCGCCGCAGCTGTGATAGGTACTCATACGCCGCCGTCCCCGTCACCGCCTCGACCCTTCTGGTGTTGGCGGCAACCGACCCCTCAGTGACCACGATCAACGGGCCGACCTGGCCGGTGCTCGGAACATGGGTGCCGCCACAGAACTCTGTCGAGTAGTCGCCGGTACTGACGACTCTGACCTCGTCGCCGTACTTGTCACCGAAGAACGCCAGAGCGCCCATCGCTTCCGCCTCGTCTTTCGTGGTCTCGATGGTGGTGACCTGGGCGTTCTCGATCACCCGCTGGTTGCTGAGCAGCTCGACCTGGCGAAGCTCTTCGGGGGCGAGCCCGGCAAAGTGACTGAAGTCGAAGCGGAGCCGGTCGTCCGCTACCAGCGACCCTGCCTGATGAACCTGATCGCCGACCACCTCGCGTAGTGCCCAGTGCAGAACGTGGGTACCGGTGTGGTTCTTGCTGATGCGTTCGCGACGTTCATGGTCGATGCTGAGCGCAACGTCCTGGCCCACGTTGATCGTCCCGTCGGTGACTCTTCCGCGATGACCATGGAGGCCGGGCAGGGTGAACCGGGTGTCTTCCACCTGTACCGTTCCAGTCGGGGTGACGATGCTGCCGGAGTCACCGATCTGGCCACCGGATTCGGCGTAGAACGGTGTGCGGTCGAGGAATAGCTCAATCGGCCGGCCCTCCGCGGCGGTCTCGATCGCGTCGCCCTCGCTGATGATGGCAAGGATCCGCCCCGTCCCGCTGTCGTCCTCGTACCCGACGAATTCCGTCGGCTGCACACCGTCGAGCAGGGTTCGATACGCATCGGCGACGGCTGCATCGTCACCACCCCTGTAGGCCGCCCTGGCCCTGGTTCGCTGCTCATCCATCATCCGGTCGAAATCGGCGAGATCGACCTGGAAGCCGCGCTCGGTGACGATCTCCTCGGTCACTTCTATTGGGAATCCGAATGTGTCGTGCAGCTTGAATGCGGTGTCCCCTGCCAGGGTGCCGCCGGAGCCGACTCCTTCCAATGCCTCGTCGAGCAGCTGGCTGCCGGCGCGCAGGGTCCGACGAAACTGCTCCTCCTCCCTGGTGACCATGGTGGTGATCGCATCCTGATTGGAGGCAAGCTCCGGGTAGGCCTGCCGCATGACATCTACGGTCGCCGCGATCAGCGGCGGCATGATCAGGTCATCGACACCGAGGCGGAATGCGTGACGCACCGCCCTCCTGATCAGTCGGCGGAGCACATAGCCGCGCCCTTCGTTGGATGGAACCACCTTGTCGCCGATCAGGAACGTCGCGGTGCGCCCGTGATCGGCCATGATGCGCAACGAGACATCGGTTGGCTCGGCGTCGCCGTATCTCACCCCCGTCTCGCCTTCTGCGGCGGCGAGCACCGGCCGAATGACGTCGGTGTCGAATACCGCGTCGACCCCTTGAAGCACGGTGGCCAGGCGCTCCAGGCCGGCTCCGGTGTCGATGTTTTTTGCCGGAAGGTCGCCGACCACGTGATAGGGCTCGTCCTGGATGGACTCCATGAACACCAGGTTCCAGATCTCCATATGTCGTTCGTCGTCGACCGCGGGGCCACCTGCATCCCCATAGTCGGGCCCCTTGTCGAAGAAGATCTCGGAGGACGGTCCCGCCGGGCCGGGGACGCCCATCTGCCAGAAGTTTTCTCTGTCGAGCCGCTGGACGCGCTCCGGTGGCACACCGACCCCGTCGATCCAGATGCCGGCCGCCTCGTCGTCTGAGATGTGCACCGTGTACCACAGCCGCTCGGGATCGATCCCGTAGCTGTCGGTGATGAGCTCGTACGCCCAAGCAATGGCCTCCTCCTTGAAATAGTCGCCGAAGGAGAAGTTGCCGAGCATCTCGAAGAACGACAGATGGCGCTGCGTGGTGCCGATGATGTCGATGTCGCTGGTGCGGCCTACCTTCTGCACGGAAACGGCCCGCGGGTAAGGAGGAGGCTCCTCCCCCAGCATGTACGCCTTGAACGGGACCATCCCGGCACCGGTGACGAGCAGGGTCGGGTCCAGGGGTATCAGCGACGCCGAGGGCACGATCGTATGCCCGCGGGCGGCAAAGAAGTCGACGAAAACGCGTCGGATCTCGTTCGAATCCATTCGTCGAGGTTAGCCCTGGGCCGTTTCGGGCCTGGGCTGCGCCAGCTGACCGGCTAGGTTCGGCCCGTGTCACCATCCCGCATCGCGCTGTTGGGCGGCCCGGCCTTTTTCATCCTCTGGTTTGTCGGCGCCCAGATCCTGTATTTCGCAGGCGGCGGAACCACAGACGGTGGCCCGCTGCCCGGCCCCAACGAGTACCCAGCGGTTGCGCTGTCTAACCGGTCTGGCATTCACACCGGGGCAACCCTGCTGGTAGTGGCGGCGGCTGCCCTGCTGTGGTTCGCAGCCGGTTTGAGGCATCGAATTCGGTCCGAGGGTGGGGTCGGTCTTGTGGCCGCGCTGGCAGCGGCGGGAGTTGCCATGCTGCTGATTCTCGAGGCAGCGCTTGTGGTGGCGTCCGTCGACATTGCCGAGGAGACACCCGGAATCTCCTGGGCGATCAATCAACTGTCTGGTGCCGTGGGGTTCGAGAGTTTCATCACGACGGTTCTCGGCGCGGTGACCGTTACTGCGGTCATAGCCACTCTCAGCAGGGACACGGTGTCGAAATGGTTCTGGTGGTTCACTGTGGTCGTCGGGGTTGTGCTGACCGTCACCGGGATCCTCGAGGGTCTGGGTATCTTCCCTGATGGGCGATTCGCCATCTTCTTTGGTCTGTGGGCCTTCGTTGCCGGGTTTTCCCTCTTCGCGGATGCGGGACCCAACCATCGAGGCTCCAGCTCACCATCCGAGGCAAACTGACTGGTCCGACACGTAGGGAACTGTCGAGCGCACCAACGGGAATCGCCCGTACCCAGGGCTCACACCGGCGTATACGGGATGTGCTGCAACAACACACCGGCGTATACGGGGTTGTCAGCCCTGGGTTCGCGGTTCGACGTCGGTTAGACGCTCAACGTCAGGGCATCGTGGACCGACGCGATGCCACGCTTCATCGATCTTTGCCGAGGATCTCGTCGATCACGCGGAGACGGTCGGCCACCGCGGCCTCGTCCCCGGCGCCGGATGGGTGGTACAGGGTGGCGTCGACCCCGTCTGGTAGGTATTGCTGGGCAATGATCCCGGCCGGGTCGTCGTGCGGGTACCGATACCCGACCCCGATCCCCATCTCACGCTCGCCACTTGTCGCCCCCGAGGCCAGGTGGGCCGGCACATCGGCACCCGGGGTGGTCTCCACCGCTTCACGCGCCGCACGAATCGACATGGCGATCGAGTTCGACTTTGGCGCCGCCGCCAGATACAACGCGGCATGAGACAGGGCATACGCCCCCTCGGGAAGCCCGATGACCTCGACCGCCCGAAACGCGTCGACCGCCACCCCGAGTGCCCTGGAGTCGGCAAGCCCGACATCCTCCGAAGCCAGGATCACCATGCGTCTGGCGATGAACTTCGGGTCCTCACCCGCTTCGATCATGGTATGCAGCCAATACAGCGTGGCGTCGACATCGGAGCCCCGCATCGACTTGATGAACGCCGAGATCACGTCATAGTGGCGATCACCACCCTTGTCGTACCGGATCACCCTCCGCTGCAAGGCTTCGGTGACATCATCGAGCTCGATCGTGTCGCCGCCCCGTCCTTCGGCGAGGGTGGCGGCGACCTCGAGGGCATTCATCGCCAGCCTGGCATCGCCGCCCACCCGCTCGGAGAGGGCTTCCAGCGCATCCTCATCGATGCCTACGCCGCCGAGCCCTCGTCCCGAGTCAGCTGCCGCCCTGGTAACCAGTTCTGCGACATCCCGGGCGGCGAGCGCCTCCGTGCGAAACATCGTCGATCGTGAAATGAGTGGCGAGTTGACCTCGAAGAATGGGTTCTCCGTTGTGGCACCGACGAGGATCACGATCCCCTCTTCGACCCCGGGGAGCAGTGCATCCTGCTGTGCCTTGGTGAACCGATGGATCTCGTCGAGGAGCAGCACCGTCTTCCCTTGGTCCTCCTCGATGCGGCTGGTGGCCATGGCCAGCACTTCACGAACGTCCTTGACCCCTGCCGACGTTGCAGAGAGCTGCTCGAATCGCGCCCCGCTGTTTGATGCCACCAACCGGGCCAGGGTTGTCTTCCCCGATCCGGGTGGGCCCCACAGGATCATCGACACCGGCCTGCCGGCCTCGACCATGGTGCGGAAGGCAGCGCCCTCGGCGAGCAGATGATCCTGGCCGACCACCTCGTCGAGAGAGACCGGTCGCATCCTTGCAGCCAACGGGGCGTTGGCGCGGCGCCGCTGTGCTCGCTGCTCGGAGAAAAGGTCTGGCTCAGTCACCCGGTGTCTCTACGGCGGCCCATTCGGCGCGGACCTCGTCCCTGATGTCGATGCCCAGGTCGCGGAGCTGCTCCTCCTCGACCGGCGACGGCGACCCGGTCAGGGGATCGGCCCCCGTCTGCGTTTTGGGGAACGGGATCACCTCGCGAATGTTGGGCGCGTTCTGGAGGATGGCGACGAATCGATCGATGCCGATGGCGAACCCGGCATGCGGCGGCGTCCCGTACCGCAACGCCTCGAGGAACCACCCAAAACGCCCTGCAGCCTCCTCGGTGCCGATGCCGAGGATGTCGAAAACCTGCGCTTGCACGTCCGGGTCGTGGATCCTGACCGAACCCGAGCCAAGCTCAGATCCATTCACCACGAGGTCGTAAGCCTTGGAGAGGGCGCGACCGGGGTCCTGACGCATCTGGTCAACGTCGACAGGGGCGGTGAACGGGTGATGGAGTGGTACCCAGTCCCCTTCGTCGTTGCGTTCGAACACCGGGAAGTCGACCACGAATAGGTAGGCCAGCTCGTCGTGATCGTCCGGCTGACCGAGCTCGAGACGCAGCCGCCCGAGTACTTCGAGGGCGGTCTTCAGCTCGTCGGCAACGATCAGCAGCACGTCGCCTGTGGTGGCCTCGAGATTCTCGATGAGCGACTGCTGCTCGGTATCTGCGAGGAACTTGACCACAGGAGAGCGAAGCGAACCGTCATCTTCGACGACGAGCCACACCAAGCCCTTCGCCCCAAGGTCCTGGGCCTGCGCCACCAGGGCGTCAAGCTTCGACCTGGAGGCACCGAGCGCCCCGGCGTTGATACCGCGGATCGTGCCGCCGGCCTCGAGCGCACCGGAGAACGCCTTGAACTCCGTGCCGGCGAACACCGCCCCCAGGTCCTTGATTTCCATACCAAACCGGATGTCGGGCTTGTCGGTCCCGTAACGGCTCATCGCTTCGTGCCAGGTGAGGCGAGGGAAAGGAAGCGGAGGTTCGAAATCGCGCAGCGTCATCGTGACCCGAGAGGCGATCTTCTCGAGCGTCTCCAGCACCTCTTCCTGCCCCCAGAACGACCCCTCGAAGTCGAGCTGAGTGAATTCGATCTGCCGATCGGCGCGTGTGTCCTCGTCGCGGTAGCAGCGGGCGACCTGGTAGTAGCGCTCGACGCCGGCAATCATCAAGAGCTGCTTGAACAGCTGTGGCGACTGGGGCAGTGCGTAGAAGCTGCCCTTGCGCAGTCGGGAGGGCACGAGCATGTCACGAGCGCCCTCAGGCGTGGAGGCGATCAGCGTCGGTGTCTCCACATCGAGAAATCCCTGCTCGTCCATCACCCGGCGCATGGCACCGATGGCCCGGGACCGAGCGACCAGATTGTCCGACATCGTCGCCCGGCGCAAGTCCAGATATCGGTATTCGAGGCGGAGCGCCTCGTCAACGTCGATGCGGTCATCCAGCTGGAACGGCAGCGGTTCCGAGGGGCTGAGCACCACAAGCGATGAGGCAACGACCTCCACCGTCCCGGTTGGGAGATCCGGGTTGACCGTCCCTTCAGGTCGCGCCCTGACCGTCCCGGTAAGCGACACGCAATACTCGAGGCGCAGGCCGTGGAGTGTTTCCTCGTCTGCTGGGGCATCCTCCGGATTGAGCACGACTTGAACCAAACCGGTCGAGTCGCGCAGATCGATGAAGATCACCCCTCCGTGATCGCGCCGGCGATTCACCCAGCCGGCAAGCATCACCTCGATCCCGGCGTCGTCACCGCGTAGGGCCCCGGCCCCATGGGTCTTTATCGGCCCTTCAGCCATCCCTCGATCCCTTCCACTGCAACGGTTTCCTGCTCCCCGGTTGCGAGGTTACGGGCAGTGACCTGGCCGTCCGCCCACTCGTCGCCGACGACGACGGCCCAGGCTGCCGCCCGCCGATCGGCCGCCTTGAACTGGGCACTGACCGAACGCTCGGCAAGGTCGAGGTCGGTACGCAACCCCCTCCGCCGCAGCTCGGATACGAGGTCGAGGCCGGCATCGCGCCGGCTCGGGTCGGCGATGACCACAAAGGCATCGAGTGCGGGCTGGTCGGCGCGCTTCCCGGCCATCAGCATGATCCGGTCGATACCCATTGCCACCCCTACCGCCGGGGTGGGTTTGCCGCCAAGCAGCTCGAACAGCCCGTCGTACCGGCCGCCGCCGCCCGCGGCATCCTGAGCCCCCTGATACGACGTCGCCAAATACTCCCACACGGTCCGGTTGTAGTAGTCGAGACCCCGCACCAGGCGAGCTTCGATGCGATACGGAATCTGCAGCCGTCTCAGTCCCCGCTGCACCTGGGTGAAGTGCTCGGCAGATGCACCTCCGAGGTGCTCGACCGGAGCGGGAGCCTCGGCCACGATGTCCGCATCCGCTTTGCTGTCGAGAACCCGCATCGGATTGGAGGCGATCCGCTTGCGGGCGTCTTCCGAGAGGTCATCCTGGCGCTCTCTCAGCCACGTCGTGAGCAGATCGCGATACACCGCGCGGTCCTCGACGTCACCGATCGAATTCAGGGCTACCACCACGTCGGGCACCCCCATCTCCTCTAGGTAGCGGTACCCAAACTCGATCACCTCTACGTCGGCGTCCGCCGACGGTTCCCCGAAATACTCGATGTCGCCTTGGTAGAACTGGCGCCGCCGACCTTGCTGCGGCTTCTCGTAACGGAACATCGGCCCCCAGGCTGCGATCTTTTCGGTCCCGTGGACGCCTCCCGCTTCGACCATCGCCCTCACCAGGCTGGCGGTGGCCTCCGGTCGGAGTGTCAACGATCTGCCTCCCTTGTCGGTGAAGGTGTACATCTGCTTCTCGACAACCTCGGTGGCTTCGCCCACTCCCCGTGAGAACAGCTCGGTCGCCTCGAAGTGCGGGGTCAAGACGATGTCGTAGCCGAATACCTCCGCCAGATCGATAAAGGTCTTTTCGGCGCGGAGCCATGCCCGCGACTCGGGCGGGAGGACGTCATCGGTGCCCTTCGGGGCGCGGTATGTCACGGGCACGAGAGTAGCGGCGGGTCTGCGAACCTTGGGTTCGCAACATGCCTCTACTCGTCGCGACTCACTATGAACGGGTTTGTGGTGCGCTCCCTGCCGATGGTGGTCTCGGGTCCATGACCGGGAAGCACACGAGTGGCGTCGTCGAGCGTGAGCACCTCGTCGCGCATCGAGGCCATCAACGCGTCGAAGTCGCCTCGCGGTAGATCGGTCCGGCCTACCGAACCGGCAAACAGCTGGTCTCCGGAAAAGAGCAGACCCTCGTTCTCGACGACGAAGACGCAGTGCCCCGGGGTGTGCCCCGGGGTATGTCGTACCTCGAAGGTCATCCCGGCCAGCGGGAGACGATCGCCGTGGGCCAGATCCAGGTATTGCTCCGGTGGGGCAAACTGGTCGGGTTCGGGCGGTATGAACCCGAAGATGCTCTCGAGCTGCGACGCCGGGTCGCTTGCTAGCCATTCATCGTCTGGGTGGAGATATGCGGTCACCCCGGTGCGCTTGGTGACGCTGCCGGCGCCGCCGGCATGATCCACGTGCCCATGGGTGACGAGGAGCGCAACCGGTATCAAATCGTGGTGCTTCAACAGGAGCGAGATGCCCTCGATATCCGGCGGAGCGTCGACGATGACCGCCTGAGCACCGGCTTCGGGTGCGATCACGTAGCAGTTGGTCATGGCGGCCCATAGCTCGGCCGATTCGATAATCACCGATCGGCTCCAGGAACCAATCGGTATGCGTCGTACACACCGTCAACCGCACGCACTTCCGACAGCGCCCGCTCAAGCTGATTCGTTTCGGACAGCTCCAGCTCGTAGCGAAGGAAGGCGATGCGATCTCTGCCGGAGACCGAGGACGATGAGTGGATGTTGGTTCCGAGGTCGGAGAGCACAGCGGTGACATCTCTCAGCAGCCGCGCCCTGTCGAGCGCCTCGACCTGGATCCAGACAAAGAACGACCCTGATTGTTCCGGAGCCCAACCCACCTCGATCATTCGCTCCGGGTGCTCCTCGAGCGATCCGATGTTGGCGCAGTCAGAGCGGTGAACAGACACCCCGCGCCCCACCGTAACGAATCCGATGATGTCGTCACCTGGCACCGGGGAGCAGCATTTGGCGATACGAACCAGCATGTCGTCGAGTCCCTCGACGATGATGCCGCGGGCCGGCCGCTCTCGTCGCGCCGGCGGGGCGACCAGCCGGTCGAGGAGATCTTCCGTCGCCTCGGGCGGCGGGGACACCCGTCGCTGTAACCGTCCCACAACCGTTTTGGCGCTCACCCTGCCGTCGCCGACCGACCGATAGAGCTGATCGATCTCAGAGAATCCCAGCTCCTCGCTCACTTCAGCGAAGACCTCATCCCTGCCCGAGACGGAGAGCGAAGCCCGGCGCAACTCTTTGGTGACCGCTTCACGACCCTCGGCGAGGGCGTGCTGTTTTCGTTCTTTGGAGAACCATTGCCGGATCTTGGCCGCGGCCCGCGATGAGGTAACGAAGTCGAGCCAGTCTCGCGACGGATGGGCGTCCTCGGATTTCGAAGTCATGATCTCGACGATGTCGCCGGACTCGAGCCTGGTCGACAACGGAACCAGCCTGCCATTGACCTTGGCGCCCACACACCGGTGACCGACATCGGTGTGCACCCGATAGGCGAAGTCCACCGGCGTAGCACCTCTGGAGAGGGTCAACACCTCACCGCGCGGGGTGAGGGCGAAAACCTCGTCCTGATACAGATCGAGCTTCAGCGCATCGAAGAACTCGGCAGGGTCCGCAGTCGTCTCCTGCAAATAGAGGATGTCGGCAACCAAAGGCAAGTCTTCGTCGGTTCCACCTTCCTTGTAGCGCCAATGAGCAGCGATGCCGACCTCGGCCTGCTCATCCATCTCGTGGGTCCTGATCTGGACCTCTAGCGCTTTGCCGTCCGGTCCTAGAACGGTGGTATGAAGCGACTTGTAGAGATTGAACTTGGGCATTGCAATGTAGTCCTTGAACCTGCCCTGGATCGGGGCCCACATCGTGTGAATGAGACCGAGCACGGCGTAGCAATCACGTATCTGCGGCACGATGATTCTGATGCCGATGAGATCGTGGATCTCGTTGAACTCGAGTCCGGAGTCCACCATCTTGCGGTAGATCGAATACAGGTGCTTCGGCCGCCCGGTGACGTCGGCCTCGATGGCGGCTTCCTCGAGCACGGCAATCACCTCGCCCATCACCTTGGTGAGGTAGTCCTCGCGCTCGGGCGCCCGAAGGCGCACCTGCCGCTCGAGCTGGGCACGCCGCTTCGGGTGCAACTCGGCAAAGCTGCGCTCTTCCAGCTCGTGCTTGATCTCCTGAACACCGAGCCGATGCGCCAGCGGTGCGTAGACATCGAGCGTCTCCGCTGCGACGCGGCGACGCTTCTCTTCAGGCAACGGGGCCACGGTGCGCATGTTGTGGATACGATCGGCCAGCTTGATCAGCAACACCCTGATGTCCTTCGCCATGGCTACGGCCATCTTGCGGATCGTCCCTGCCTGGCGCTCCTCCCAAGTGGAGGTCTTGATCCGGTCGAGTTTCGTCACTCCATCGATGAGCATCGCGATCTCGGAACCGAAGTCGGCGTCGAGGTCCTCGAGCGTCACAGAAGTGTCCTCCACAACGTCGTGCATTAAGGCGGCAGCGATTGTTGGTGGATCAAGTCCATAGTCCGCCAGGATCTGAGCAACCGCGATGGGATGCGAAATGTACGGATCGCCCGTCTGGCGAAACTGGCCGGCATGCGCCTGTTTGGCTACCGCGTACGCCCGCCGGATCGGCTCCTCATCGGCCTCGGGGTGCCGGGTGTGGAGCGAGGAGACCAGGTGCTCGAAGAGGGCATCAGGATCCTCAATCGGTTCCTCGGAAACGACCTTCGCCATCGACGGAGTTTAACGCCGCTTCTTCCGTTTCTTCGGTGCCCTCGGCGTGGCTCCGCTTGTCTGCTGCTCGGTTGCCTCAGCCTCTGTGGCCAGCTCCTCCGCACCCGATTCGGTGGCGCCGAGCTGGCCGGAGGCGACCGTCACCACCGCCGTCGTATCCTCGCCAGAGCCGCGCCGGTCCGCCCGCCGCCTGGCGCGAGTCCAGTCCTCTTCGCGCTCCTTCCAGAATGCCAGCACTGGTGCGGCGACAAAGAGCGACGAGTAGGTGCCTAGCGCAATCCCGATGAAAAGGGCGAGAGCGAACTCGCGAAGCGTGGCGGCACCCAAGGCAAACGACCCGATCAGCAGCAGTGAGCCGACCGGCAGCAGCGAGGTGAGCGAGGTGTTGATGGAGCGCATCAGGACCTGATTCATCGAGGTGTTGACGATCGCCGTGTACGTAGCGTGGTCCTGCATGAGTTCGACGTTCTCGTCGACCTTGTCGAACACAACAACCGTGTCGTAGAGCGAGTACCCCATGATGGTGAGGATCGCGATCACCGTGGCCGGGGACACCGTGAATTGAAACAAGGCGAAAATGCCACCGGTGATAGCGAGATCATGGAACAAGGCGACGAGCGCGGCGACGGCCATCTTCCATTCGAACCGCCAGGCGATGAACAATGAGACGACGACGAGAAAGACGCCGAGCGCCTGAAGGGCGCGCCTAGTGACGTCGGCACCGAACGTGGGGCCGACGGCTGAAACCGTGACCTCGTTGACGTTCACCCCTGCTACCTCGGCGACGCTCAGGATGAGCGCGTCCTGAGAGTCGGGGGGAAGGGCCTCGGTCTGCACCCGGATGAAGCCTTGGCCGGTGAGTTGTACCCGGGCCCCGCTCAACCCGATTTCACTCATCGCCCCGCGAATCTCCTCGATGGAAGCATCTGCCTGGTTCTCGACGATGATCACCGTCCCGCCGCTGAAGTCGATGCTGAGGTTGAGCGGTCGGACCAGGAGCAACAGCAACGACAGCACGACGAGGATGGCCGAGACGACGAGTGCCCGCCGCGCCGACCCGACGAAATCGAAGTTGGTCTGGCCGCGGTAGACGCGGGTGAACACGTTCATGCGGTCACCTCGACCAGGTCATCGACGCTGGGCTCGCCGTCGGTCTTGCCCATCGCACCCCTGATGGAAAACCAGCCGCCCTCGAGCAGCCTGGAGTGACCGAGCAGCCACATGGCGGGACGCGTGTAGAAGTAGGCGACGACAACGTCGATGACGGTGGCCAGCCCGAGGATGAGGGCAAATCCCTTGACCGGCCCGATGGCCAGCAGCCACAGCAGAACGGCGGCAAGAAGGGTCACGGTGTCGCCCTTCAGATTGGTGGAGAACGCGCCGGGAAAGGCGTGATCGATCGAGGGACGGAGCGGGCGTCCGCCGTGGACCTCTTCCTTGATCCGTTCGAAGTAGACGATCGACGAATCGAGGGTGATGCCGATCGAGACGACGATGCCGGTCACACCCGCCAGGGTGAGGGTGGTTCCCTGTGTTTCTCCAAGCAGAATGATCGAGGCGACAAGGATCGCACCGAACACCGACAGGCCGACGATGGCGACAACGCCAAGCACCCGGTAGTAGAGGATCATGTACGCCGCGACAAGCAGCAGGCCGATCATTCCGGCGATCAGCCCGGCCCGCAGCGAGTCCTCGCCGAGCGAGGCGGATACGGATTCAACACGCTCGCGCTCGAAGGTGGTTGGCAGTGCTCCGTAGTTGAGGATGGCGGCTAGTTCGTCTGCTTCCTGCTGTGGGTTATCGCTGGCCCCGATGGTGATCACGACCTGATCCGGATCCAAGCCCTGGTCCGGATCCACGCCGTCAGCGACGAACGGCGACGACTGAACAACGCCATCGACGACGATGGCGAGTTGGCGTTGCCGCGAGTTGACCGGGAAGGTTGCCAGCACACCGGTTGCTTCGCGAAACTTCTCCCCCCCTTCGTCAGTGAAGTCGGGGACCACGACCCACGCTCCCGCCCCCAGCTGGCTGCCTGATCCGCCGCTGAATTGCGCTTGGCCACCCTTCATGTCGACTCCGGTGAGGAAGGCTGGGCCGACTACATAGATCCCAAGACTTTGGGTCGCAAGCAGGTATCCGATCTCGTCGACATCGTCAGGATCCGAGAGACCTGTTTCTGGATTGATATTCGGCGGATGTTCCCCATCGGGGTTCGTAAAAAAGGGGCTCTCTGCCACGATGTCGATAACGGCGCGGAAGGACATCTCGCCGGTCGTCCCCACGGCTCGTAGGGCGCGCTCTCGGTCCTCGACCCCGGGGAGCTGGACGACGATCGACCGATCGCCCTGCACCGAGATCTCGGGTTCCTGGACGCTGCCAAGACCCTCGATCCTGCGCCTCATCACCTCGACTGCGGTCTCCAGAGTGCCCTCGGGCGTGCCCTCCGGGGCCACAAGGACGACGGCAAACCCACCTTGGAGGTCGAGTCCGAGTTTGGCCTCCCACCCCGCCGCCAGCATGGCGGCAAGCGATCCCCACGCAATGGCGAGGGTCAGCAGCAGGGTGACGAGCATCCGGCGGCGGCTCACTCCTGGTCTTCCTCGATCCGCTCTGCGACTGCTCGCTTGGCGATGCGCATCGTGTTGCCACCACCGATATCGATCGTGTAGCTGTCGTCGTCCTCAGAACGCACCCGCCCGTAGATGCCACCGATGGTGCGGATATCGTCACCCACGGTGATGGCGCTGAGCAACGCCTGCGCTTTCTTGGCCTGTCGGCGGCGGGGCAGCATGACCATGACATAGAACAGCACACCGAGGATGACCAAGGGGAGCAGGAACGTGAACGCGCTGCTCCCTCCATCGGCTTGAGCAAAGATCGGCTCAAGCACGGCTAGATGAGGCATAGGAATCTCCAATCGTGCGTCAGCGGCAGCCACCGATGAAGCGGCTGGAACCTTACCCCAGAGCCAAAGCAAGTCGCGAGTCGCAGATGGCGCGGACCTAGCCGATTATCCGTAGGAATTAGCACTTGAGGCCCGTGACGATCCCGGTTCAATCGCCAATAAGGAGGTCGATGCCTTCTTGAGGGAGCAGCCGGGTGCGCAGCGGACCTGGATTGCCATTTCCAAAACAGAGGTGAAGGGATGCCCGAGCAGCCATTCTGGGCGCTGATAGCGGCGATCTTCACTGCTGCGCCCAGTGTACGAATGGGTCAACCTTGCCGGCATGGGCAGCTCGCTGGTGACGCCGAGAAACGTTGCGGCATGGTGTCTCCCTGAGCATTCGCGTAACGAGCGCCGGAGTGCCCCCGAGGAGCAGGTGCGGGAGCGTTCGTTCTGGCTCGAGAATCAGCTGATCTGGACTGGGGCTGGGGCGGGCTGGATTGCGAGTCGACCATTCCTAGCCTCGGTGTTTGCGAAACGGGAGGAGAGCCAAGTGGCGCTGCGCATAATCAAGGCAGCAGACCGGATCGATGACGCTGCGAGCGGCGCCATGACCCGAGAAGCGGCGATCTCCGGGACCACAACCGGTGCCAAGCAGCTATGGGTCGGCTACGTGGAGCTCCCACCATCAATGCAATCAGCGGTCCACCACCACGGGGAGTCGGAGACCGCCATCTACGTCATAGGTGGTCGGGCCCGGTTCGCCTCAGGCGACAACCTCGGCGACATCCACGACGCCACCGCAGGTGACTTCGTGTGGGTTGGGCCCTATGACCTGCACGTAGAGATCAATCTCAGTGACACCGAACCAGTCCGCATGGTGGTGGCGAGATCTACCCAAGAAGCGATCGTCGTCAATGTGACGCCACCTGAAGGTTGGTCCCCACCCACTTGACTGGTGAAGCCAGGACAGAGCGAGCGCCTATGTCCCTGATTGATGATGTGGTGGTGCTGCGGGGCTGGGTGTTCCGTAGCGTGTGGGGTCTCGGCGGGTTTGGCTCTCGATGTGCCTGGCACCCGATGGGTGTCTTTGGAACGAACTGTCGGCCCACCGGGACCCCAGGCTGCGGTGTGGCTCGAAAGAGGCGAACGCCAGAGGCAACCCGTGTTGTGATCAGGAGTGCCCACCGTGGCCGTCCATGTGACCTATATGAGGAGGTTCCAGATGGTCACCACGATTGGGATCGATCCACACAAGGCAACCCATACTGCGGTTGCGATTGACGAGGCTGAGACCGTGTTGGGTGAGCTGACGGTCCCGGCGGACCGGTATCAGATTGCCCGGCTGGTGGATTGGGCAGTGAAGGTTGATGGTGACGGCGACCGGGTGTGGGCGGTCGAGTCCGCGGGTGGGCTCGGCTACTTGTTGTCCCAACAGCTCGTCGCCGATGGTGAGCATGTCGTTGATGTGCCCGCCGTGTTGGCTTCTCGAGTCCGGGTGCTGTCTTCGGGGAAGTCGGATAAGAACGATCCGAATGATGCCCGCTCGGTGGCGATCGCGGCGTTGCGTCAACCCGCACTCGCGGTGGTGCGGCGACAAGACCACGCCACAGTGTTGCGGATGTTGGCCAAACGCCATCTCGAACTCACCTCGTTGCGGACCCAGGCGGTGTGTCGGCTCCACGCGGTGCTGATGCTGTTGAAACCGGGTGGTATGCGCAGACGACTGTCCGCCAAAGCCGCCAGCCGGATGCTCCAGGGGATGCGCAGCCTCGATACGGTCGGAGAACAACGACGTCGGGTAGCGAAAGAGCATCTGGTTGATATCCGTCGTCTCGATCGTGACATCAAAGCCAACAAGACACTGATCCAACGAGCGGTGGTCGTATCGGAGACGACGGTGACCGACGTTTACGGGGTCGGCCCGATCGTCGCCGCGTTCCTCATCGGCTACACCGGGGATCCCGCCCGGTTCGCCACTTCGGATCGGTATGCCGCCTACAACGGCACCGCCCCGATCGAAGTGTCCTCCGGTGGCAACAAGCGACACCGGCTCAGCCTGCGCGGGAACCGGAGACTGAACCATGCCATCCACATGGCCGCCGTCACCCAGATCCGCTTCCAAACCCCCGGCAGGGTCTACTACGACAAGAAACTCGCCGAAGGTAAAACCAAAAAGGAAGCCCTCCGCGCGTTGAAACGACACATCTCCGACGCCGTCTACCGACGCCTCATCACAGACCAACAACAAGCCACCACCAGTTAAGGGCCCGGGGGACACCCAGGAACGTCTCTGTAATCGCTTGCGTGGCCGGCCTCACATCCTGAACACCGGCTCTTCGGATCAGTCACCCCGGACCCATCCCCAAGCCTACGCGACACCAACTCGGCGCGAGCCGAGACACACAACGCGCCCAAAACACGCCCCTTGACACAAAGAGGCTTCGATATGGGCGGGTTCGTGGCGTGAAACGAGATTCGGTTTCAGGCCTGGGGTGGTCTCAGCATCGGCCACTTGGTGGGGCCCTCTGGGAGGCGAATCTCACCAGTCGCTTCGAACCCGTAGCGTTCATAGAGTCGCCGGTTCTCCGATCGGGTGGCCTCGAGATAGGCGAGCGTCTGGCGTTCATCACAGATGTCGAGCACTGCGGTGAGCAGGGCTCCTCCTATGCCCGCTCCTTGTCGTTCGGGCGCGACGGCCATGAGCCACAAGTAGAAGTGGGGCTTGATCGGGTCGTGATCAATCGTGGCCTCCCGGAGGGCGGCGAGTCGGTTGAGATCGGCGTCGTCGAGCGCGGCGAGTGCATTATCCATGGCTGGGCCAGTGGGGTCGCGCATACGACCCGGCGGGTACCACACCGCGACACCGCACACCTCGCCCTCATCTTCGGCGACGCGCAGCTCCCCACTCGGATGGGAATCCTCGAACACAGCGTGGAAGAATCCACGATGAAAGCGACGGCGAGTCCGGTCGTCGGGCACGAGCCACACCAACACAGGATCGGCAAAGCAGCCCGCCACGAGCACGGCCACTGCCAGAGCTTGGCGGATAATCACAATCGCCGCTCACGCTAACCGCGGCGGTGTCCCCGAGCGTGACCACCACCGGTCGAGCCCCGCCCATATGTGCCGATGTGGGCGGTAGCACGGTGAGGGCTAGTCCGTATGGCCGGCCTAATTTCTACCTGTCGCCATGATGCGACCACGCGAACACCCACGACAACTACGGAGCTGACCGCCACGGCCACGCAGTCAGCCTTGGCGACCAACCGCCTGTCCCAAACGACGACGACGCAGCTTCGAAGCATCCGGTGATGTGCTGCTCGTGAGCGGATAGAACAGCACCACGGTTCGACACAGGGCGACGAGGTAGCGCACAACCGAGATTCAATATGCGCCCCCTCACGCTCGATCTGACGTGACCATTGATGGGCCATTTCCGCTTCGATGAGCTCACCAGACTCAGTGCCACTGGGCGACTTCGTCGGTACATTCTGGGTGCGGTGTGGTGCGGGTTCAGCGTGGGGGTTCCGCCTGTCAGGAGCATCACCGACCAGCGTGTTCGCTCCGATCCTGGCCCAATGCAGCAACCCCAACAAATTGTGTGGATCTCCCGACTTTTCAACGATTGCGACGACGAGGGAGTTGACGGCGACGCATCGTTCAACGGCGGCGAGTCGCCTAGCGCCAGCCGAGCTCAGGTGCCACCAGGGTCAGGATGTTCTCGAGGACGTGGGCGTTGTAGTCCACGCCGAGCTGGTTCGGCACGGTCAGTAGCAGCGTGTCCGCAGCCTGAATGGCCTCGTCGTCGGCCAGCTGTTTCACAAGCACGTCGGGCTCTGCGGCGTACGAGCGACCGAAGATCGCCCTGGTCTGCTCGTCGATCATGCCGATCTGGTCGCTGGAATTGCGGTCGCCGCCGAAGTACGCCACGTCCTGGTCGGTGGTCAGTGCGAAGATACTGCGGCTCACCGAAACTCTCGGCTCTCGGCTGTGGCCGGCCTCTTTCCACGCCTCGATGTAGGCCTCGATCTGCTTACGCTGCTGGACGTGCAGGGGCTCTCCCGTCTCATCGAACTTGAGCGTCGAAGTCTGCAGGTTCATGCCGAGCGTGGCGGCCCACACGCTGGTCGTGTTCGAGCCCGACCCCCACCAGATGCGGTCCCGCAGGCCCTCGGAGTACGGCTCGATGCGCAACAGGCCGGGCGGGTTGCCAAACATCGGCCGCGGGCTTGGTTCGGCGAAGCCTCTCCCTTCGAGCACCTCGAGCAGCGCCTCGGTTCCCTTCCGAGCCATGTCGGCGTCGGAGTCGCCATCGGCCGGTTCGTAGCCGAAGTAGCGCCAGCCGTCCACCACCTGCTCCGGTGAGCCGCGGCTGACGCCGAGCTGCAGGCGCCCCCCGGCGATCAGATCGGCCGCACCGGCGTCTTCGGCGAAGTACATCGGGTTCTCGTAACGCATATCTATGACGGCGGTACCGATCTCGATTCGCGACGTTCTCGCCCCCACCGCAGCCAACAGCGGAAACGGTGAGCCGAGCTGACGAGCGAAGTGGTGGACGCGGAAGTAGGCGCCGTCGGCACCGAGCTCCTCGGCCGCGACGGCGAGTTCGATGGACTGCAGCAGTGCGTCCGAGCCCGACCGCGTGTGCGAGCCTGGGCTGGGTGCCCAGTGCCCGAAGGAGAGAAATCCGATGCTCTTCATCAGTGTGCCCAACGTAGTCGCACGTTCTTGATTCCGTGAACCGACTCTACGAGGAGAACCCTCC